>LWDU01039686.1_pt1 | contig 22655 bp, 15 predicted proteins | sample 727161 | NCBI WGS metagenome assembly LWDU01 (sample SAMN04566230, study PRJNA314399) | hydrothermal vent metagenome | isolation source: deep sea hydrothermal plume seawater | place: Mexico: Gulf of California, Guaymas Basin | collected 2004-07-11
CGCTCGGTGCGGATCAGGTGCAGATCGCTGCGATCGTCAGAGACCCGACACAAATAGAAGCCGAGTTTGGGCGCGTCGTCGCGGCCTTGCTCGGGTGCTGGTGCGCTGGTGAAGAGGTGATGTCTAGGAATTATAAAGGGCCTTTTAGGGTGTCAGGTCAAGCGCTGTCGAGGTCTTTTCGCCCGGTTCCCTGCTGGGTCCGTATCGACAAATTAGGGGCGCTTCAGATCTAACCAGCAGAATCACGGTCATCTTGACACTTGACGGCCGTGCAGAACTTTCCGTATCGTCGATTCGTTTCGACATTCGCAGCACTGTGAGTGAAACAGCGCATGGAAAGCACGCCGCCGGTCACCTTGCTTTTTAGCCGCTATGGAGCCCCAATTAGAGTAATATAGGGAAGGTCCTGCTCACCTTCAACGGAGCGATAACGATGGATGGACAAGAATTAGCTGAGCAATATCGCAATCAGGGTTATTTCATCGTCGTCGACGCGGTGGAGCCGGACCTGCTGGACCTGCTGGAGACAGCGGCCTGGCGAGTGGTCGATAAGGTGCGTTCGGGTGCGGTGGTCGACGCCGCCGAGGGCGTGCGCACCGGCGGCGAGGGAGTCGAACCGCAGTTTGTCTCCGGGCTGATCGCACCGGAATTCGACGAACCGGTCTTCGCCGAGTATCTGGGCAGCGAGGCATTGGTGCGCTATCTGCGGCCATTGCTGGGCGACGAGCTGCGGTTGGGCTGGGTGCACTTGTGCGCGATCGCCGGCGACTACCAATGCGGCTGGCACCGCGATGTCGGACCCGCCAATCGCGACAATACCTACGAAAAAGAAATGGAGATGCTGGGTACCTACCGCAAGCACATGGTCAAATGGCATATGGCGCTGGTCGACGACCCCTGCCTGTGGATTGTTCCGGGCAGTCAGAAGCGCTACCGCACCGAGCGCGAACACCAGTGCATGCTCCAGGATCCCCAGGGCGAGATCCCGGGGGCTCTGCGGGTCGAACTTGAGCGCGGGCAGACGATCTTCTGGGACGGCAATACCGTCCATCGCGGCGTTAAGCCGGAGGGGATGGGCAATCGCCTGAGCCTGATGGGGGGATTGATCGACCACCGGGCTGAATACCAGGACAGCGAAAAGGGCGACCAGTTGTGGATGCTGGCGGACAATCTCCGCCCCAGCCTGCCGGAGCCGACCCGGGGCTACTACGACAGCTGGCGCACCCTCGCCGAGCCTCGCGTGGCCGGGTAGAGATCGTGGAGACGGCTCCGATCCTTTTTGAGACCTTCACTTGTTTCGAACGACTGACTGCTGGTGAGCAACTGCTCGACGTAGAGCAGCGGGATGCAGATCCACTTATTCTTCGCCGAGCCGATCGATACCCTTTTATACCGGGGTACGGATTTTGAGCGATACTCAGGGCAGATGCTGGCTGGAAGCGTCGCGCCGATAGTCGAACTGGGGAAAGTGGCACCAGGTCTGGCCGTGACGGGTCATGGTCTGGTCGATGAGCTGGCGCCGCAGCAGACTGGCATTGGTCTCGCTCGCCATGGTCTCGGGATCGAAGCGCTCCAAAATCGCCTGGCGCAGCCGGGCAGCTATTGCGCTATGCGCCGGGTCGGCGACCAGGTTATTCCACTCGCCTGGATCGGCGACCAGATCAAAGAGCTGGTCGCCGTGGCCGTGGATATAATTGTATTTGTATTGCCCCTGGCGCGCCATGATGCAGGGCATGCCGACCGCCTCGTGCGCCTGAGCGAAGGCGATGCGGTCTTGCGGCGGGTTGTCGAGGATGCCGATCAGGCTCTCGCCGTCGTGCGGCAGCGAGGCTTCGGTGCCGGCGATCTCGCAAAAGGTCGGCAGCAGGTCAATGAGCGATACCGGCGTGTCGCAGACGGTGCCGGCCTGCCAGCCGTCGGGGAAACGCGCGATCAGCGGCACGCGGCAGGACCACTCGTAGAAGCAGCGCTTTTGCACCATCTCCTTTTCGCAGAGCATATCGCCGTGGTCGCTGGCGAAGACGACTACGGTATTGTCCGCTAAGCCGGTCTGCTCCAGGGTGTCGAGCAATTCGCCGACCTTGCGGTCCATATAGGTGACTAAACCATAATAGGCGCGGCGCAGTTTGCGGAGCCCATCGGGGTCGCGCAGGTTGTAGCGGCGCGTGCCGTGGTAGGCGTTGAGGCAGCGATCCATCATCGAATAGGTGTCGTCGAGGTTGTCCGGGAATTCGGGTATTTCGATCTCGGCGCCTTCGTAGAGGTCCCAGTATTCGTGCGGCGCGTGGAAGGGTTCGTGAGGGTGGTGGTAGGAGGCGACCAGCATAAAGGGCTCGGGGTGGTTGCCGCGCGCGCGCAGGTATTCCAGCGAGCGGAAGTGGGTCTCCTCGTCGTAGCTGAGCGCGTTGTGCCATTGGCCGATGTGCACGCCTTCGGCGGTGTAGCCGCCGGCGTTGTAGGACTTGCGATCGCTCATGACTTCTTCGCAGTCGCGCCCCTGGCTTTTCTTGATATCGATCCATTCCTGTTTGACCCAGTTGAAATCAGAGGAATAGATATCGGTGGTCAGCCGGCGGTTGAAGCCGTGCAACTGGTCCGGGCCGATAAAGTGCATCTTGCCCGACATCACGGTGTCGTAGCCGGCGTTGCTGAGGTAGTTGGCCATGCTGGGTTGGTCGGCGGCGTAGAGCGCACCATTGTCCCAGGCACCGATTTCCGAGGCGTGGCGGCCGGCCATGGTGCAGGCGCGCGCCGGCGAGCAGACGGGGAAGGGTGTATAGGCCGAGTCGAAGCGGATACCCTGGCGGCAGAGGCGGTCGAGATTGGGCGTCTGCACCACCGGGTGACCGTAGGCGCCGGTGAGGGCGGCGACCATCTGGTCGGACATGATGAAGAGGATGTTGGGCTTGCTGTTCATTGTTATTTCCTTAACTATTAGTAAATGTTTGATTTAAATGTGTTATGATCGCTCCGATTTTCTCTAATTAGGATGAGACTCTTTCTTAGCGATTAAGGAGTAGCCTCATGAAACAGAAACACCACAGCACCGAAGAGATTATCCGCATTCTTCGCCAAGCCGATACCGATCAAACCGTCGAGTCGGTCTGCCGCGACGGTGGCGGACGGCTGCGCTGGATCGGGGCGCTGACCGACCCCGCATCGGCCCGGCGCTATCTCCAAGGGGTCGGCCCAACCCCGCCGCTGCCGCTTATCCCCCTAGAGCCCCACCCAGCAAGAGTGGGACTTCGCCGCCTAACTCAATACTCGATCGTACATCGCTCCCGGTCCCTCTCTACGTCGGACGGGGTACGCCTCGAAGTCCGTCTACTCCCGGCCCCTTAGAGGCTAAAACAACCTTTTTCGTCCATTGGACCGACCGAGCCTAAAAGAGCCGCCGCATTTCTTTTTCCACCGATAAAATGTTTGCTCGGAGATGTTGTGCTCGCGGCACACAGCCTCGCCGTTCCCCCTCCAGTTGCTTGTCGTAAAATGCGGATATTTCTTCCGTGCTGTGGGTTTTGCTCGCACTCCTCGCGCTTGCCGCCGCGACCATCATCACCGATGAATTTTGCCTGACGCGTGTCGCGCTTATTCGCTGTCGTCCTCGAGGCGGGAGGCGTGATCGATTTCGTAATCCGGCGGTTCACCGCCTGGCCCTTTTAGGTAGTGATCCATCCAGCGCTGCATACGCAGGGAATAGTCGTAGCGGGCGGCCGTGTGGCGATTGCCGTGCACCTCGCCCGGGTAAATGACCAACCGCACCGGTGTCCTGGTTCGCAATTTGATGTGGCGGTACATTTCGAGTGACTGGCTCGGATGAACGCGCGGATCCTTGTCGCCGCCCATGATCAACAGCGGTGTGCGCGCCTTGTCGGCATAATAGATCGGGCTGCGTTGCAGCATCCACATCCAGTCGTCCCACGGCCAGGCCAGTGAGTGCACGTTGTACATTTCATACGCGATATCGCCGGTGCCGAACTTGGATATCTGGTTGGATATGCCGACGAATGCTACGGCGGCGGCGAAATGTTCGCTCAGTGCCGTCGCCCCCCACATCGTGGCATAGCCGCCGTAGGAACCTCCCGAAATTCCGGTTTTCCCGGCGTCGGCCAGACCGGCATCGACCAGGTGCGTTTTGGCATCAACGAGATCGTTAAATTCTTCCTCTGCATAGTCGTGCTGGTCGAGTCTCGAAAATTCGACGCCGCGCCCGGTGCTGCCACGGTAGTTTGGATAGACCACTGCATACCCTTCTCCTGCCAGGGCCTGCCCGGGCTGGCTGTAGTTCGACATCCAGCCATTCGAATGATGCGCTTCAGGACCGCCGTGTACGAAGATGATCAGTGGATTGCCGCCCGGCCTGGCTGCAGCCGGATGAATGAGAATTGCCTCCAGCGACAAACCATCGCGCGCGACATAGGTAATCGCCTCCTGCCTGGCGAGGTCACGCTCGGCAAGAATCGGGTTCGAATTCGTCAGGCGCTTTGGTGCAGCGCCATCGCGCAGTAAATAGACCTCCGGGGGATGTTGCGGCGTGTCGGCAATCGCAGCCACGCGGTCCTGGCCGGCGTTGGCGTCGATCGTGCGCACAATCGGGCCCGAATCTGGTGCAGTGCCGGCGGCTTCCGCCGACATGATCGAGGCGTTTGACCGCTCGGTCCAGACACCGCGACGGCCCAGCCAGCGGATGCTGATATCGTCGTACCAGGACAGGTCCACAACATGTCCCAGGTAATCGGGCACGAGGTCGCGGCGTTCGCCGCCGGACGACGATGCAACATACAACCTGCCCTGATTCGGGTCATTGATATCGACACTGCCGACATAAGCAATTCGCTCGCCGTCGGGAGAAAATTCGAAATAGCCGAGTTTGCCGATCGATTCCATGCGGTTTTGCACTTCACCAGTTGTGGCATTGACGACGTAAATGTCTTTGGCCATGAAAGAGTCGTCAATCAGGGGGGTCGGCGCCAGTGCGACCGCATAATGGCTGCCATCCGCGGCCCAGGTAAATGCCGATGCCGACCCCGGCAGATCCTGCATCGCGGCCTCGCCGCTGTCCAGGTCCAGCATGAAAACCCGGTTCACGGGCACGGACTCTTCATAAATTACGGCCTTGAATCCTTTGGCCGCGAGCTCTTCCTTTTTCTTCGGCGGCGCGTCGTTCGAGGTGAAGGCGATGCTGCTGCCGTCCGGGGACGGATCGATGCGACCGATCGAATTCTCATGCGCAAAAATCTCGATCGCTTCGCCGCCTGCCAGTGCGATTTCAAACAGGGCGTTGAATTTTTCCTCCGGGTTCCGTTTGGCCGTAAAGAATATGGACTCGCCATTCGCCGCCCAGGCGATATTCGTTATGTCGATGTCACCGGTGACGTACGGCCGCGAATTGCCCTGCATATCCACGAGGTGAAGCTCATGGTAGGGGCTGCCATCATCGTCCTTGTATATTTCCCGGGGAATGGACAAAAGGTAGGCGATCTGGTTGCCATTCGGGCTCATCTGGATGCTCGAAACCCGCTTGAGGGCGATGATGTCCTCGATGCTCAGCGGTGCAGTTGATGCGCTGTGCGGCAAAACCGCAACAAGCAGCGAAATCGCTGAAAAAGTCCTCACAATTCGCGTAATTACAGTCGTCATTTATTCGCTCTCCGGAAGGCTCAATTCACTCGTCGGCGATAGTGATGAGATCGATTCCCATTGACTGAATGCGGCTGTTCATTGCCTGCAGGTTTTCGTTCCACACTGAATCGAGCTGCCCGAGCTCGGATTCACTGGCCGTACTCAAATACCACGCCCAGTGGCGGATTCATGCCCGCGTTAACTGGTTCGTCGCTACGCCCACCGGCGGCTAGCCGGTAGCAGAGATGCGCTGCTTTTTTCGCGGTGTCCGGCGTCGCCTGGTGCAATACCGTCAGATCATCGAGAATCCAGAAGCCCCTGCCCTGGGTTACTGCGATCAGGTCCTGGTCCTTGAGCGCAAGATCGGTGAATGTATGGGAATTATAAAGGGCCTTGTAGGACGTCGGGTCAAGCGATATGGGCGTCTGATCGCCCTCGCTTCAGCTTCCAGGGTTCCAAGTATATGACCCGCGACGGCGGGATGGTGATTGCTGGCGACGAAGACTATGCCCGCGATATCTGCAAGGCGGCGGTCTGTGGGTATCGCATCCTGTGCGAGCGCGGGTTCGACGAGCGCTAGGACTGGAGTTATCAGCGCCATGGCTAGATCGATGCGCTGGGAGCGACGATGCGCTACTTCGCAGGTTCGAACTCGATCGCATCGCCGACGGTGTAGGCGACCGCGCGTACCCAATCCCCAGCGCTCCATCCCTGCGGTGGGCTTGCGAGCTCGACGACCGTGCGATCCATGTCGGGGTTGGCGGCGTCGACGATGGGTTGCCACGTGCCGTCTGATGCCCTTTCGAGGCGGGTTGAATGCAAATAGCCGGTGCGGGTCGGCAGGAAGAAGTCGAGTTCGACCTCGGACCCGCACACTGCGGCGATCCGCGCCTTTCCCAGTATCGAAGATAGGTCGAGTGTCAGTCGATGGCTGCTCTCGGCGAGTGCGGCGACGGCGACGACGCGGTAGTTGCGGCCGGTCGACCGTATCCGCACCCGATCGCCCGTGGCGATTTGGCTGAGGCCTGTCACCTCGACAGTGGAGGTATCGCGATCGAGGGCGGTGATGGTAGCGATCTGCCGGGCGCGGGGGAAGTGGTTGCGGCGCGTGCGGGTTTGCACCATAGCAGCACCGGTAGAGCACCACTCGCCATCGATGCATGCTGCGATACCGCCACTCAATTCGGTGCCGTCGGCATAGCGGGTCGGTTCCCGGGATTGCGGGTGCCAGTAGAGGGTGAGTTCGCGGCCGGCGCGCGTCTCTATTCGGACTCCGATGGCATCGGGATCTGAAGCGGGAACGGCTTCGGCGCGGGACAGCGTTGCTGGCCCCAGCCGTGGTTCGAACACCAGATCGAAACAACTCGTCTCTTCGCTTTCGCGCCGCCAGAGCAGGGTGCGGTAGGTGTAGCCCGATTGGTCCGGTGTGCCCATCGCCGCAGTGGCGCGTGCCGTTAGCGCGCCATTGGGCGCGCGGAGCGCGTGGAGGTCGAGCTTGGCTGCCGGGTCGTGACAACTAGTCCAGGTGCCGCGCCAGGCACCGGTCGTCTGCAATTGGGTCGGCTGGTCCATATAGGCCAGCGCCGCGTGGTCGGGGTGGGCGAGTCGGTCGAGCTGGCCGCGTTCGACACCGGGTCCGGCGGCGGTGCCGGAGAGCTTCTCCGACTCGATGCCCTCTACGGCGAATTCTCCTTCCAAACCGCGGCAGATACGCCAGTGTTCGGCTCCTCCTGCGACGCGGGCCAGATCAATCAGTGCGACACCCTGGCCATCGGTTTCGACCAGGGCGATCAATCGGCGAAAATAGATCCCGGGCCGATACCAGCGCTGCTCTGCAGGGTTCCAGGCCCAACGCTCGGCTTCGACTTCGGCGACCTGCAATCCTTCGCTAGACAGGATCCGCACTAGTCGACCGCGTCCGGCGATCGCTTTGAGAAAAGGCTGAGGCGTGTCGAAGGGCAGTTCGAGCGGATGCAGGTCAGGGGCGACCGACCAGACTGAATTGTGTGTCGCCCAGTGTCCTTCCCAGCAGTGGACGCTGGCCCAGGACTGCGGATAGCCCAGATCGCTTATAAACGGGCGGTCGTAGGCGTAGAGCTGGACATCCAAAAGGTCCATATGGCGGTGGTAGGGTGCGTCGCCATAGACGATGCCGGCGGCGGCGCGCTCGGGCATTTCACCGGTGCGCAGGATGGCGATGCCGACGCCGTCGAGTACGGTATTGCCCAAAGGTTTCTGTCGGGCCGATTCAACGAGAGAGTCATCGCCCAGATATTCGTCGGCCAGGGCTTTCGTCGCGGCGGGCAGGGGTTCGAGCGGTGGGCGATCGTGCAGAGGCGTCTGCACGCCGCTGGAGCCTCCATCGCCGAAGTGGAAAGGGATTCGTCCCAGCAGTGCGAGCTCACCGGGGGCTTGGACGATGCGCCGTCCGCGGCTTGAATCTAGTAGCGAGGGGAAGAGGGCTTCGGGATAGGCTTGTGGGTGGCGCTGGCGCAGCTGGCGCAGCTGATATTCGAGGGCGAAGAGTCCTCGGGTATGGGTATCGTTGTAGCCGCCGGTGGCTTCGGGCGGGGTGCCGCAGGGGAAGAAGTCATTGGTGCCAAACCCACGCAGTTTTTCCGGGCCGCGATCATAGAGCCATTCCAGTGCGTCCTGGGCATCGGGCCGGTCGAGTCCGCGGATCAGAGTCAGCGCTCCTTCGCTGACGCGCGGCAAGTTGCTGAGGCCGCCGCCGTCGAGCAGGCACTGTAGCAGCGAGGCGAGCATTTCTTCGATTAGGTAGACGGCATCCGCTGGTCGCGCGATCGCCAGACCCAACGCCTGTGCCCGGGCGACCAGCTCGCGGTCTTCTTTGAGCCAAGGCCAGAGCGTGTCGTAGGCCAGGGCTAGCGAGGCGCCGATGATCGGTATGTCGATGGCGTAGCGCAGCATACCCTTGCGGAACAGCGAGGCGATCGGGTTGGGGTCGCTGCTCCAATCGGGCTGGCCCCAGTCCCAGGCCGTTTCGACTTCTTGCGAGGGGCCGTGTCGAAACTGAGGGATCGCGGCTAGATTGAGGACCTCGCTGGCGTAGCGCAGGAGCATGATGCCCAGGCGCCGGGCTATTTGCGGTTCGAATTCCATTCGCAGTAGCGAGGTCAACTGATCGATAGGGCTGTTGTAGAGGTTGACCAGATCGCGGCGATAGGCGGCGGCAAAAAGAAAGAGATGTCCGTCGCGGTCGAAGTATCCGAAGCCATCATCGGCGTACTCGCCGCTCGAGAAATCGCCTGTCCGCAAGTCGTTGCTGGGAAAGGTGGCCCGGCAGTTGGGGCACTCCGAGCGCAAGTCGGCGGGGTGCAGGTTACGGACCCAGGGGTAGTAGCCGTGGTGAGCGAAAATGGCGGTGCCGCAGCCGGGACAGCCCTGGTGGACGTTGACGTAGTGGGCGCGGGGCCCCTCGGCTTCGGGAAGCTGGCGCCAGAGGGTTGCGTCGTCCTGCTCGAGCCACCAGCGCAGGGTCTCCATATTGACCTGGCGCACCGGCGTGTCCTGGAGTGTCTGTGCGCTCTTGGTCGAGTCCCAATCGCATCCGAGCGGCCACCGGCGCGGCCACTCGGCCCCGTTGTAGCGGTTGCACTGGCGCAGCTCCTGCAGGGTGCGGACCTGGACGACGAGTGCATCGCTCTGACCGCTGCATTCGGCGCTGAGGGTATAGTCGCCGCTTGTTTGCGGAGCCCGGAGATAGTACATGAAGGCGTCGTCGGATGGCGAGAAGCGGTGGTCGATCAGCTGGAAAGGGGCGAATTGGAGTTGGGGCTCGGGGCCTGGGGTCTGGACCGGCAGACGAAAGGAGCGGCCGGTCATCAGCAGACGCGGTGCCCAGCAGAGGCGGAGAGCAGTGCGTTTGGAATGGCTCAATGGTCTTCGGTCCCGGAGCGGGTTCTGAAAACGCAATTCGCCTCGATCGTAGCAGCCTTCGCTAGCGCCCCGAGGTGCAGGGCGCGATCAGGGGGGAGAGCCAGGCTGTTGAAAGGTGAGTTACGCATGATACTTAAGATAGCGTTACACGCGCCGAGCTCATAGGATTAATAGCCGGAGTTTTTGCAGTCGTAGGTTCAAAATCATAAATCAGGAATCGTAATATTTTCACTGCACTCATCATTAGCCTTCTGTTTCATTATATCAACGCTGCGGATCAGACGCGGCTATGAGCCATCATTTGCTTCCGGCTGGTTGTGTGCTCTGTCATCCCATGGTTGCGTCATCAGGGCAAACACGAGCGCATGAACTGGGCGATATGCTCAATAGCCTCGTAGCTTTCGGGAAGTTCGCGGACCTGAAACACATGGACCATGCCCGGCCAGACCTCGAGCTTCACTTCAACTCCATCAGATCGAGCCTTGGCCGCAACACGGACACTATCGTCACGAAGCATCTCATGCTCACCGACCTGGATCAGCAGGGGCGGGATGCCGGTGTAGGTAGCAAATACTGGCGAGGCGAGTGGATTGCGGGGATCGGCCTCCCCAAGATAAAGCTCCGCAAAGACGGGCATGGACCGAGCACTACAGATGGGATCCTCTTCTGATCGTATGGAATCGCTGGCCAACGTCAAATCGGTACAGGCCGACAGGGGAATACCCGCTGTTGGCAGTGGCCGGCCGCGGTCTCGCAGCGCCAGCAGCGTCGCCAGGGTCAGGCCGCCACCGGCCGAATCCCCGGCAATGAAGGTTGCCGTAGCGGGCGCCGGTCCATACGGCCCGGATGCGATCATCCATTCGTGGGCGCAAATGCAATCATCAATGGAGGCTGGAAAGCGGTGCTCCGGCGCAAGCCGGTAGTCGACAAGGAGGACGGCGCACTGGGCTGCCGCCGAGATGTGGCCCGCCAGGGCAAGATAGTGTGCACCTGAACCGGATACAAAGCCGCCGCCGTGCAGATACAGAAGCCGAAGATCAGGGTCTGCATCCGGGGCCACGACCCATTCACAGGGCATGCCATCAATCTGCGAGCGGATACATTTAATAACGCTGTTGGCAGGCGCTTGGCGTATTTCCATGCCTTTGCGCAGTGCGTCGAGGTCAAACTCGTTTCCTACGGCACCAAATGCCGGCCTCTTACGCAACTCCTGTAAGTATTCGCGACTTTCCTGTGAGGGCATTAAGGATCTCTCTCTCTATATACGACTAATGAGACGGCACGGGATCAGCATGCCCTGCTACGGTCAATATACCCGTTTCCAGGCTTGGGTTGCTCACCATATACTTTTCCACCTCATCGCGCGTCAGTGGCGCCGGGTGCAGTCATGTTGTGTGTCGCGCGATCGCCTGTCGGCGCGTCTGAGTTAGGGCCATGCCCGCAGGCAAATGTAGCTCTCTCTGCTCCAGGGATAGCAGTCTGTGGCCAACTCAACAAATTGAGAGTCGATCCGGCTGTCTTGCTAAGTTGGCAACACGCTGTGTTGTCGACATGAATGCCAGTCCCTATATGGCCCAGTACTTCCAGAGATCTTCTGGAACATCATGCCGAAAGACCGGGTCGTCTCTATCCCTATGATCAAAACGGGCGATCAATGCGGTGCGTGGTGACGACCTCAGGTTGAGTGAGCCGTTGTGGAAGAGGAACGCATGCCAGAGGAGGAGATCTCCAGCCTTTGCCGTGAACTCAGTGCCGCCCGTCTTGGGATTGTCGCAGAAGACGTCCCAGGTGAATCCCTCGATATCTAGAAAGCTGCCGTCTAGATGCGATGGATACTCGAGGAAGTATCGGTGCGCAGCATGATGACTATTCGGCCAATAGGTGAATGCACCACCTCGGGGCTCTACATCGTATAGGTACGCCGTCGCTCCAAGCATCAGTGGAAGCCATTGCCCCCCATATCCATCGATGTGACCGGTCTGGGGTATTGTCCAGGTCTCATCCGGCTGTGGCCATTTGATCTTGGGTGTTCCATGGCCGTAGATAAACGCCCCGCCACCGAGTTGCTCCACGAAAGCGTGTAGGGCCGGATGGCGCCAGAATGCTGACTCGGGAGGATCGTACTCGTATCTATGAATACTTTTGTCGTCTTCAGGCCAAGTCTCAGGCGTCTCGAGGCTCGATCCCAATTTGCGCCAGATCTGATCTCGCCAATCATCGATAGATGCCTGATCGAACACATTCCGTAAGACGACATATCCATGGATCTTGAAGTGGTCAATCTGCTCAGCAGAGAGTAACATTGGTGAGTCCACAGTATACTTTCCATATCAGGCCCGCTAAAGTCATGCGGGGGATTTACAGTTATTTTTAACTACGGTCAATAACGTTTTGGTAAGACGACGAATCTATCTCGTCACATAACTGGTGATTGTACTGCATCTGCGCAGTTCATCGCCCTGAATTCTGAGAGATACCGAATAGATTATGGTTTTCTTTTCCTCGCAGCATACATAAAACGGCAACTAAAAACAGTTTTTAGATTGTTCTCAATTAGTGTTTGAAGTTCTCTCTCTAAGGAGAAATTTCGCGGTCTTAATTGTTTTTAATATTGTTTTCTCTAGGTGAAACAACGGCATTTAACATCCTCTTAAAAAAGAAGGCCGAAACATCGCATACACCGGTTTGTTTTTCATATAACGGTTTCACCATTTACGACCCGAGTATGCGGGGTGCCGAAGGCCCCGCAGCATAAATGGATGTGTTAGAAGAAGTAGGATCTTCGTTTTTGTGCAAATACGAAATCCTATATGAATTAACGCAGTGTTGAGTCGCGAACAGATTCACCGATTACCTTGATCAACCGAACGAGAAAGGCGAATCACCGTCAACTCAGCATCAGCGTTCACCCGTCTGCTGCAACACATGTTAGGCGCTTCTCCATTTTACACTCGGGATGTATTCCCAATAATCCCAGCTCACGGCATGGCAGCGCGGTTGAGTCGTCACCGCTCTCAGCTTTGAGAAGCCAACATAGGAGCCGGACCACCGCTACCCAGAAGGTCAGCGCAGATCGGCGAAACAGCCTCGCCACTGTAGGCTCTTGTAAACGTGCGTGAGCTCTTCGCCCTTCGAGATGGGCTGCAGTGCGGTGACCTCGAAGGTGTCGTTTTCGAAGTCTCGGCGCATCTTCGTGTTCGGGGTCTCAGAGGAGTTGTAGAAGGTGGAGCACCCCGAGCCGATGGCCCATACCGTGCGATCCTCGCTCCAGGTGAACACGTAGGGGCTGGCGTTGCCGTCGAAGGTGGCTGGCAGTCGACGAACGATACCGCGCTCGACGATCTCTCCCTCACTCATGTCACAGGCGGCGAATGCTCCCGCGCCCTTGTCACTCGACGTTGCTACGAAGACCTTGTCACACTGAACCAATCCGTGCATAATTTCTCCTATTTGTTCTAATGGTTTTTGGCTTTACGACTTGGGCTCGTCCCGTTTAGGGTTGCCCAAGGCAAGTGCCGTGACAAAAGCCCATATGCCCGATAGGGCCAAGCCGCGTATAAGCCGGTGGTAGAGGCCGTGTGGTCCCACACCGCCACTCACCATCATGGCACGGGTGTTAAATTCGGATGCCTAGGTAATAAATCCATGTCACACCAAGCTCCTACCCGACAACGACCTTCTGCAACTCTTTCTCATCAAATTCGATGCCCAACCCCGGCCTTTCCGGCACCATGGCCATCCCGGCTTTAAATTCAAGCGGCTCCTTAAGCAGCACATTGCCACGAGAGCCTCCGACATCCGTGGCGTTGTGGATATTGCCGCCCTCCATAATCACCGCATTTGGCGTGGCAACGGCTAAATGAATGGAAGCTGCCACATAGGGCGGCAAGCCGGAGCTGACATGGGGCGACCAGAGAATGCCGAAAGTATCGGCCATATCGGCGATACGTTTGCATTCCGTGACGCCGCCGGCCCGGCCCACATCCGGATTGACCACGTCCGCTCCCCGCTCGGAAAAGAGGTCGCGGAATTGAAAACGGTTAGACAGCGTCTCGCCGGCGCAAACTGCAGTATCAAGGGTCTCGGTCAATATTGGGTAGCTAGTCGTATCTTCCGGCATCAGCGCGTCTTCAAACCAACCGACATTCCCCAACTCGTCCAGTTTCCGGCCGACGCTGATCGCTTCGTGTAGCTTAAAAGCACCCAACGAATCAATCAACAATTGGCCCCTAGCGCCCACCGCCTCAGATACTTTGATGACCCGCTCAAAATCTTCAGAGCCGACGCCCTTGGAAAACCCCATCTTGACCGCCGTGAAGCCTATTTCCATCGCCTCCAGAGCCTCTTCTGGGCTGCCGGCACCACTATAGGTCGGTATACTGTCGCGGTATTTCCCACCAAGCAATTGATACAGCGGTACGCCGACAAACTTTCCCAGAATATCCCACAACGCGATGTCTACGCCGGCGATGGATTCAGTGAAGAAACCGGTGGCATAGCCCCTGAGCCGTTGGCTGGAATACATTCTTTCCCACAGCGGACCAATGTTCCGGGCGTCCTGGCCAACGAGAATCGGTGCCAACAGGTCAGTAATCACCTTGGCGTGCACCGCCGGTGCGGTCGGCGCATGCGCTTCCCCCCAACCAATAAGGCCCTGATCTGTGGTGATCTTTACCAGGACAGTTTGGCTATGCCCTTTGGACCTGGAAGGGCTGGCGTGATCCAGCCGTTTCCCCACCCCCACCCGGTTATTCATAAAGCCGATCGGCGGCATCTCTATAAATTCATCCGACGGCAACATACTCATCGGCGTACGGGTGATTACGGGCTCAATCTTGGTGATTTCCAACGAGCCGATGCCGCGCGAACTATTTTCAATTTGCTCAGTAACTGACGGGGCAACCATTACACCTCCTGAGTTTGTATTTGTGCGATAGTCAACTGATTTTTGACCGCATGGCCTCTAACGGGTTGCCGGTTTGCGACGCAGCGCATAATCGCGCTGTTATAGGTCGTTAAACGTTTTCTCTTCGAGCAATTAACTGTACAAAGCCAAGATTCCGACCAGCATCTACCTGAAGCATTTTCGCCTCACTGCTATATTCCTCACTATTTCCACGTAAACCCTGTTCAACGAGTATCTGTTGCCATTGAAGCCAATGCTTCCAACCTTCAGGAAGAAAGTCAGCTTGAATTACTTCTACTTGATCGCTCTTTTGCCAGTGATGATTCCACCACGCTGCACTATGAAAACTGCAAAAGTCCCACTCCCAATACGGCTTAAGATGTTCGGGGATGCCTTCGGTGAACTCATGGGCAAGACCTGGAACCATGATAGCGATAACTCCCCCTGGTTTCACAAATTGGGCAAAGTAACCGATATACAAATCATCCGTTCCGAAATAGTGATACGCATCGATACTAATAAGCACATCAAAAAAACCTTGAGCAAAGGGCAACTGATGTGCTTCCGCGTGGATTGGACAGATTTGTTGATCTAAGCCAGCGTCACAAACACGTTGCCAGTTTTCCTCTGCTGCAATCCATAAGTCCGTCGCCCAAATGGAAGCGCCGAACTCCTTGGCTAAGAAGATAGAACTCGCAGCCTTGCCACAGCCCATATCTAACACGCGCATATCGGACTGTAGATCCAGATGTTGACTTAACGCCTCGGTCAACCAAACTACATTCGGTCCCATTTCAGTTTCCAACATCCATTTAAGGTCATAATGGGAGGAACGAGGAAATGCTTCTAAGCGAAGTTGAGACCCGAGTGAATCATCTGTAGATGCCATATGCTCCACTATTTCTTTTTAATGACCTATAACGGCCTGCCGATGTGCCCGCAGGGCCAAGGCGCGAATGCGCGCCGTAGCGTAAAGCCGATGTTCGGCGACGTAGGAGTATCTCTTTACTCCAGGCTATACATCAGACGGCGCTCGGGTCGCCTCGCGAGAGGTTACCGAAGTCTATGATACCAGTGACCTCATCATTTTCGTCTACAAAAATATGCTCCGGTCCCAGATCCCCGTGCAAAAGGGTCCACTTTTCTGGAGGACACGGCGCGAAGTATTTCTCCATATCGATACATGCAGCCACGTCTAAGGGTGTCATACGAGGAAAAACCAATTTCTCGATTGCCGAAATATTCTCACGGCGGCCATTCAAGTTCGCCACAAGCGGGAGTTCCACATCCACGGACTCAAGGGGATAATCGTGCAACTGTGTAAAGAAGCGCGCGATGACAACTGCAAGTGCGTCGCGTCTCAAACTGGAGAGATGAGCCAGTCTCTCGCTGGTGAGCGGTTTGCCATGAACGGCTCGATGCCCCAATACCACGTAGTCTGTGGTTTCATCGCGCCATAGGAACTCGGGTACGGGGATCTTCACTTCCAGTTTCTCTGCCAGTTGAGGTAAAACCGCCATTTCCACCTCAAGTGCGCGTCCTTCACTTTTATCCAATGCTACTCGAAATACGTGATCGTCTCCGACCCACCAGGCTTCATAGCACTCACCCTTTCCCGCACGTCGAATACTGGCATTCTCAAGCGTTGGCGCGACGGCATGAACGATTTCGGTGATCTGATCGAGTTGAACCGCTCTCACTCTGGTTTTCCTATGTTGCCTAACGATTTGCCCACTCCCGAAGCGCCGGAGGCGCGTAGCCGAGAGTGTGGCTGATATATGACGTGAAAACTATCAACGACCTCGAACTGAGCGGATTTTGTCAACGGAGTTGCCGCCGGCCGTTGGGCACGGTCGAGCCATGGACCCGTCGGTAGATATGACGTAATTCAGCTCTGAAGATCTTTCAGTACCCGTCTTCCGATTATTCCACCTATGAATGTTATCTGCCGTGGCTTTCAGAGAGTTTAGAATGTAGCCGACTTAACCTCACCCCATGTCAGAGAACGAAGCGACGTGGGTCGCTCTCGTCTACCTGTTACTGTAACCCCAATTCCAGCTAGATAATAGGCAAGTTCCTCACCTGAGACCTCCAAATTAGTCCAGAGCCCCGTAGCTCCAATTGGGTCAGAAACATCGGCCTCTGTTGCGTATAGCATCAGAGCTGAACCCGCGATTATGAACGGCCCCTTTTGATGACCTCCAGCCAAATCAGCCTCATAAGTGCTATCAAGTTTGAGGCTGATTTCTCCAGCTTGTTGCCCATCTGGACCAAGCAAACGCTAGGTGCCATAGATATTGCCGTCCACTTCTCTTCTTCTAATAGGCGGAGGGCGTAATGTCTTTCAAAGCTTGATTCTGATTCATCGTCTGCTTCCCAGGTTCCGACGATACTTTCAACTTGGGCTGTACCAGGGTTCGCTATTACTAAGAAAATCAAGAAGCATAGTAAAGCATTAAACTCCAGAGGTCGAACATAATTATCTCCTTTTTAGGTCAATTCACGCTATGGCAGATAATCGTTCAAGAGTGCCCGAACCTGCGCAGCAGGTTTCTCCAGAGCGAAGCGGAGGCGGGCACTTGATGATATATGATGTGGGATTCTTCACTCCTCGAAAATATACATCGATACACGCTCAGTTCCTTGTCGATGAAGTGCTCTGGTCATGGTGTATCCGTAAACTGCCCCTCACGATCGCCTCGGTCTAGGCGATTTCACGCCTGCTGTGGCCCGCGCTCGATCTCCATCTCGTCGACAAGGGCCTGATTCTGTGGCGTCCGCTGGGCGGCTGGCCCGTAGTGAGCGCACAATCGCGTCCGAGCGGTCGCGGAGTCCGGCCTTGAGACGAGTGCCGATGCCGGGTCGCTCGGGTGCGTGGAGGAATCCGTCGTGAATATCCACGTTAGGGTCCACTACCTCGTTGTACCAACCCTTATACATCGACGGCACGTGCTCCATGATCATGCCATTGGGGGCGTTCATGAGAATCTGCGCACACGCAAATATGTTCACGGGGCCGGTGGCGTCGTGGGGTGCAATGGGAACCTGATGCGCGGATGCCAGGATGGCGAGTTTGTGCGTTTCGGAGATGCCGCCGGTCCAAATCAGGTCCGGCATGACGATATGGGCGGAACCATTCTCGATGAAGTGACGGAGTTGCCAGCGCGTGAGCAGCCGCTCGGATATACAGACTGGCGTCTTCGTGGCGGCCTGCAGCCGGGCCAGGGCATCCGGGTTGAGCGGCGGCATCAGATCTTCCTGCCACATAATCTCGTATGGCTCCATAGCCTGCGCGATGCGGATGGCAACGGGTAGCGTCCACTTGCCGTGACCGTCGTTGGCGATCTGCATATCCATGCCTACTGCGTCTCGAATATCTCGGATGGGCTTCAACGCCATGTCGAGTTCTTTCGGCGTTAGCGACTGACCATCCGTGGCCTGGGCAAGCGCAATCGTGGGACCACCCTTCATCGCGGTGAACCCCTGGTCGAGGTAATACCTGGCCTTCTCTCCAGCACCCTCGTAGGGCAAGTCGTTCACGTAAGCGGGGATCTTCTTCCGTACAGCGCCGCCCAGCAGTTCGTATATAGGGAGGTCCACGGCCTGACCCTTGATATCCCAGAGCGCCATGTCGATGGCGGATATTGCGCGCATCTCAGCGCCGCCGTACCCAGCATGATCCGATAACCGGAACATGGCCTCCCAGTGGCGCTCGATGGCCCCTGGCTCGCGTCCGATAAGCAGGGGACCGAACCAATCGTGGACGGCCGCTTCTACTACTTGCGGCGCGTAAAAGGTCTCACCCAGCCCTATGATCCCCGTGTCAGTGTGAATCTGTACCCATATGATCTGCGGCTGCGACTCGATTCGGATGGTCTCGATCTGCTTGATCCTCATCTTGGTATCATCTCTCCCGTGATGGGCTGATTGCGGATCCGCAAGCCCACCTTTTGTTTTTCTTCCCAACGGCGCAGGTTATGCGCCGTTGGGAAGTATAGCCTGCACTTGCGCCCTTGGTCATTGGCATATCTCCCTGTATTCTATAGATATACTGCATAGATTCTGATTTTCTTTTCCCATTACCTCTAAACCTGACCGAGGGACGAGGGAAGGTTCGGTCGGAGGGAGCGTAGCGACTGGAGCCGCACAAGGTCGTGTTACACGTTGTGTTGTTTTTTGCCATAGGGAAAGAGATAACGGAGCGAACATCACCCGCTTTGTTTTTGCCTGTTTGAAAAAAAATGCTGTAAGATTATTTCTCACGGCTCATCATATCCAGATCAGGGCATCCAGATATTCCACTTGCCATGCTTTGTCCAGATGCGACATTCCTCACAAGTACACATCCAGCGTAGTGCAAAACGTGGCTTATTACTCGTATTGAGTGATCCGCAGTGTACCAACAGATAATGAAAAAACAGTACATCTCCTCGAGATGGCCTCAACTCAATGGGCTCTCCAAGATCGAAATTTTGTTGCGGGTTCTTAAAATCCGATAGCGTACGATACCGGTCAGGTTCTTGCATTGCCGCCTCGCTGAGCGCCCTGTGTGACCCTGGGCAGATCACAGTACCACCACCTTGCGCAACACCAGAGTCGAGATAGGTCAGGGAGGTGACACGGAACGATCCGGGCAAGACATTGACAGGTCGAAATCCTCCATCGACGTGCGGATTGACATAATCCCAGTCTTGCAAAACAGGAAACACACTGCGTGTCCAGACTGCCTCAGGTTGCGGATTCTGACAGTGAAAGGCCCCTGAATTTTCCTGCGCCAACTGGTTTTGCACTTCGTAAAACGCGGGTGTACAACAAGCAAGTAAAGCTGGGTCTTGAAGCCCAAAGTGTTCAATCACGCCTTGGCTAGCGTTTGTTGTCAACCCATCTGTTTCGTCTGGGAAAGGAGGCCAGGAAGCGGGATCCCCTGGATCCATATCAAGCACAGACCACATCGCAGCTTCTGCGTTGGCAATCGTCTCTTTCGGAATCAATCCCGAAACCAGCACATACCCATCTCGGGCATATTGCGCCAGCTGTTCCTGTGAAAGCATAGAGACCTCCTTCAAGATAAGCTAAAGTCCTGGCCGTTTCCCAATCAGCCATCAATTCCTGCTGATGAAGCGTGGCCCATTCGACCACCAATCCCATTGCTCGCGGGGACAATCCCCCCGCGAAAACAGACCAATTACGAATATCGATCAATACCTTATATAAGATGTATTCCTCCTCTTTGAATGAGGCTTGCTGAAGTACCTCTTCCTCATTATTGGTAACAATACATCCGCCGTAATCAGCGTGGGCGGCGTTGCCTCCAGCCGCCGCTCAGGTCTGCTCGATATGCTCGACACTATCCGCAAGCTGCTCGTGGGTCACCTCCTCTGCCGCCCACGGCAGATGCCATCGCTCCATCTGCGATCCGATCCGCGTTTTCACCGTGACATCCCCATCGGCACGGCCGTCTTCGAGGGTCATGTCCAAGTCATGGGCCTCCGTGCTCCACAGCGACATAAACATCGCCTGGTCTCCGCTGGACCGAACAATGAGCGCACTCGGACGGGGGATTGGCTCTAGTGCGCCCAGGGCCTGCACTTCTTCTGAAACCGGATCATCGGCAAGTATGAACTCGGATCCGTCACCGGCTTGCACCACGGCGCGCAGCTGACCGCAGGCTGTCTCCCAGGCGAGATCCGCGGCGCCGGTCGGCGCCCTGATCGCCCTCACATTCTCCAGGTGGCGATACCCGGCGTCCCGGAAGGGCACTCCGCCCTGACTCTCCGTCGCTGCGGTCGGCGTCCCCAGAATATGCATCGCGTAGTCGTATCGGTGCGGGCCTGCTCCGACGACCCGAAACAGGTCCAGGACAATGCGGTCGGTGAGAACCAGCGTTCGGTCCAGCCGTATTCCCGGGTACACGACCTCATTCGAGGCTCGGCACGCCTTGAAGAGGCCTTCCGGCTGGAACAGCTGCAGAACCCCGTCGGACGCTAGACCTCGCGCCTTGTCCGTTTTCCAAATCGAATCGGCGTCCCTGTCATAAGGGACCATCGGTCGCCCATCCACGGTCACCGTGTTGTGAGCAATCGTCGAGCGCAGCCAGGTCAGGTGCAGCGGATCCTCGTACCCGGCCGATTGTGGGGACGCGCTCAGACAGCGGCCGTTGGCATACAGGTCCAGGCACAGCGCCGCAGGGCTCTGATGCCCGGCGCTGTGCGGCCCCCAGAACATCTGCACGGCGGTGCCGGTCGCATCCTCCGGCCGACTTCTCAGTATCGACACCCCCGTCACCGGGAATAGCGTGCAGCCCTGGCGGTGCACCCCCGCCAGGGAGATGCTGCAGTCCTCTGCAAGGGAGAAATGCCCCGACGGGTGCTCGGCGTCTTTCAACAGGACAAAATCCCACTCCCCTGACGGGGACTGCAGCGACATGGGTAGGTGCGGATACTTCCGCCCGGGCCAGTCCGCGTATTCCCGCTCGATCCGGGCCAGCAGCCACGCGTACTTCGGATCGCCATAGGCCTGGTACGCAAGCTCGTAGAGCGGGCCCCATATCCACACCCCCCGCAAGTTCGACAGCCCCGAGTCGTGGAGCAGGCTGAAGTCACCATTGCCCAGCGTAGCGTAAAATGGGGCGTCGAAAGCAGCCTTCAAACACTTGCCCCCTTCTGGTCCGTAAGCCCGATGCAAGTCGCGTCCGTCATCCCTCATTTGGGCGGGCAACTCGGCGTGCCAGATGTCCACGCCTGCGTTGGCCAGCATAGTGGCCGCACTCGTCAGCGCCATCAGGGTGTAGAAATGGTATCCGGGCGTGCGTTCCCAGTGCAGCCCGTCAGACAGGATGTCATGTCGAAGCTGGTGTATGAGACCGTAGCGGGGTACGCCGTTGAACGTCCAGCCATCGAGCGCGTCGCGCACGAGACCGGTCTCGCCGCTCGACAGGCCTGCCGCAAGGCGGGCAACGAGGTTCCAGGTGTTGTGATTTCCGCAGGTCGTATGACGGCACCGGTCGGTGGTCTCCTGGGTGAGGGCCAGAGCCTGCAGGAACAGCTCGCGGTCGGCATCGGCGAGGCCCTCCGACGCGAGCAGATCGTAGACTCGGGCCAGCGCAATGGTAAACCTGGATTCGCCCAGTCCATAGGCGGCCCCACGCGTGTGGTCGTCCACGAGTGGCCAGCGCAGATAGGCCTCCGCGACTCGCCTGAATGCCGCGAGAGCCGAATCGCGGTACGACCCTCGGCCAGTAAGATGGAAGGCGAGAATCTGGCGCAAGGCGTAGTTCAGCATCTCCGTCCCATGATCGGGGCGCACGGGCTCGCCCCATTCACACGGCGCATCGGCCGCCTCTAGCAGGCGGCTCAACGCGGCTCGGGCCCAGACGGCTCCCTCGGTCAGTGAACGACACCACTGCAAGCCTTCCCCAGTGACGAACACGCGGGGGTGTGGTGGCAGATCGACTGGTGCTAGATCATGGATCGATTGGGGCTGCATGACGATTCCTCTCATTTTGGGCACGCCGGAACGGGGGGCAGCGTGAGCGCCTTGCAGCCCTCGAGATCATCCCGCCTACACGTCGAAGGAGGCGGTGTTTCCCCACCGATCAGCTATATTGATACACCGTAAATTATTGATTCATAATGGTACATAATATTGTAAAAGATAGAATTCGACCCAACGGAGACTGTCAGACTAAATTACATTTTTCTTTTTCACATAACGGCTTCGCCGTGTCCGAACCGCGTCAGCGGTTAGGCGAAGGGCGCAAGCCCGCAGCCGGACACGGACGTGTTATGCATAGCTGGCGTGGCCTCCACAAAGGCAAAGTCTTTCAAGGGGCCAACATATAGCGCACACCATCGGGAATGGTTCTTCTTTTTTGTTTTCCTTTTTGGAACGCTTCTGGTGAGGCGCGCGGTCTTCCGCGTCACCTTGATCCTGTGATTGGGCGTTCAACCTCGAGTTCTCCTCCATGGCGCTGCTATGGAGCGACAAAGTCTCCGATGGTAAGGACCCAGTCGGAAGTACGACCCAGATGTATTGTATGGACGCCGGCCATCAGCTTGCCTTTGTCGATCTCTTTGTAATCGGGCTTGGTGTCCACCGCTATGACCGGCTGGCTGGCTGGCATGCCGCTGAGGTCGACTGTCACTGAGTCCGTGCCTTCAAAGAAGAAGACGAAATGCGTCTTGTCGATATCGACTAAACAATATCCTTCAGCATCGCAGACACGGGT
>LWDU01036334.1_pt1 | contig 22650 bp, 15 predicted proteins | sample 727161 | NCBI WGS metagenome assembly LWDU01 (sample SAMN04566230, study PRJNA314399) | hydrothermal vent metagenome | isolation source: deep sea hydrothermal plume seawater | place: Mexico: Gulf of California, Guaymas Basin | collected 2004-07-11
CAGGACTACACATGGGATGTCACCGTCGTTGACGATGGTTCGAGTGACGAGACTTCCGCAATCGTGCGCGACCGCTCGAGTACTTCGAGTGCGATCAGGCTGCTGCAGTATTCGCCCAATCGCGGAAAGGGGTATGCCGTGCGTTACGGAATGCAGCGAGTGAACGGAGCATGGCGGTTGTTTATGGACGCTGACAATTCGACTTCCATTGAACACCTCGACGAAATCCGGCCGCTCCTGATGGACGGGGATTGTGACGTCGTGATCGGCTCGCGCAGGGCAACCGGCGCACGTACAGTTGTCCATCAACCGTGGTGGAAGGAAACGTTGGGAGATCTGGGGGGCCTCTGGATTCGCGCGATTGCGCTACCGGGAATCCTGGATTCGCAGGCCGGATTCAAGGTCTTCAGGAGCGATGTTGTGGAACGGATCTTTCCACTGCTGACTCTCGATCGCTGGGCATTTGACGTCGAATTGCTCGCAGTCGCCCGACATTTCGGTTACCGCATCCACGAAACTCCGATTCAATGGTTCGATGATCCGGACAGTAAGGTGACCTCGGCAGCATACGTTCAAGCGCTGCTGGACGTCTTGCGCGTGCGGCGAAATCTGAAACGTGGCGTGTATGATTTACCGGACTGAATCATCCACAGGTCGGCATCACGTTTCGAAGTACTTTTCGTAGCTGTAGGCGGGGAGAAAGTTCATGCGGCCGAGTAACTTGATCGGCCATCGGAGCAGATTCAGAAACGTGTAGTAGTTGGGATAGTCGGTGAAGTACTTGTTTGGTGCCACAATAATTGCCTCCCATTCGTCGTGCGGAATACCCTGCTTCTTGAGGCAGTAGGCAATGTTTTCTTCGGTCTCAAACAGGGGTGATGTCTGCAGCAGTTCGGTCGCTTCTTCCCGCGTCAAAACACCCGTTCGCAATTTTGCCGCGAACTCGAACACCCGCCAGTCGATACCGAATTTTCGGCGAGCGTAATGAAAAACGAGCGCAAAAATCTCGTTGTCGTAGTGATGCTGGTGAGTGTCAATCCAGCCAAATTCGTCGGCCAGTAATTGTTCGACATGCTTGCCGGCGTCGTTGTAATAGTTGGTGATGTTGACCACCTTGATCCGTTTCATGATGTGCCAGTAGAACATGTGGTGCAGATCGACATTGCGGAACTTCGTGAGCGGAATCCTGCTGAATTGCCGGATCAGACTTCGCACGTAACGGCCGTCCATGTAATTCCACTTAAGCGGAGTAATGCCTTCTTCGCGGTAGGAATGGCTAAGCATGATGTACCGCACGCCCTCCTGCACGGCTGAATCGTACAGTGCTCGGGCGATGCCGACATCGTCCGTCAGATCGATGTACGGCACACAGGCTCGGATGGTGCAATTCGTCAGCTCACGAGATTCCTCCCAGTCCGCGATAACGGAGTGCAGATCAACGTTAAGCTTGCGGCACACTTTGCTGAGGTTGCTCTTCGCGGTATCGGAGTCCCAGCCGTTGTCGAAGTGGACAGCCAGCGGCCTCAGTCCAAGTTGTTTGGTCATGTACAGACAATACGACGTATCGCGACCACCGCTCACGCCAACCACGCAGTCGTAGTCGCGGCCTTTGCCGGCCTTTCGTACCTGGTCCGCAATCTGTTCCATCTCTCGGCGGCCCTGGTCGCCGGTTGGATACAGTCGATCCAGCTTGTCGTGAATTCTGCAATGATTGCAGATTCCGTTACCGTCAAGACGTACACCCGGTACGTCGGTGTCCATCACGCAGCGCCGACACATCGTGTGAGTGGCTGTCATTTACCGTTGCCCTGTTTAACGGCGCCATCAGGCAGAACCGTCGGATTTGATGTTTTGAGGCGGATTTGACTCGGGTCAAAGGCCTGAGTGAGCTCATTGTCGTTCGGATAGGTCAGGAGCACTGTTCTCCTCTGCCCGAAGAACAGAAAAAAGGCTCCCGCCGCAACTGCGGAGGCATGGCCAACGCCGACGGCATCGGCGAGGTGTTCCACACTGCCAGCTCCTCCACACGCGATCAATGGTATCGTCAAAGAGTCGCTGACGCGTTGCGTCAATTCAAGATCGTAACCGTCCATCGTTCCATCTCGGTCGATCGAAGTCAGCAGAATTTCACCGCAACCGATGTCCTGCATGCGGCGTGCGTGACTGACGGGGTCCAGCCCGGTGGCGCGAGTGCCGCCATGAGTGTAGACCTCGTAAGAACCGTCGGGATTCCGTTTTGCGTCGACTGAAACAACGACGCACTGGCTGCCAAAACGGTCGGCGGCCTGAGTGACAAGATTCGGTTGCTCGACGGCACAGGTGTTGATAACAACTCGGTCCGCTCCGGCGGTCAGCAGTTCGCGGATCGTCGAAATGTCTCGAATACCACCTCCGACCGTGACAGGCATGAACGCTTCTTCGGTGATCTGCGAAATCACTTCGATAATTGGCGGCCGTTTCCGCTCGGTGGCAACGATATCAAGCAGGATCAGTTCGTCGACATTTCGACCATTGAAAACACGCGCAGCATTGATCGGCGACCCGATGTACACCGGATCCTGAAACCGAATACTTTTTTCGATCCCCCATTCCTTCAACAGCAATACGGGGATAACGCGAATTTTTTGCATCTGCAGCGATCTTCGCTGACTCATGGCCACGGTTGACGTGTTTCCCCTTGCGAGAGTCGCTTTCCCACGAGCCCCACGACCACATCTTTTTGAAAACTGCATTAATGGCAGAACGGCTGCCCCCACGAGCCAGAACCGGTTTCGTCAATTTGGTAAACTGCTCTAATTGTAATCAAGAAAATTCCGCAGGACAGTAATTCCGTTCGCATGACTTTTCTCCGGATGAAACTGAACACCGAAGACATTGTCTTTCTGAACGATGGAAGCGAACGAACATCCGTACTCGGTCGTGGCGACCACAGTCTGGTCTTCCGCACACGCGACGCTGTATGAGTGCGCAAAGTAAAAGCAGGCGTCGTCCGGAATGCCCCTCAGCAGGGGACAGTCTTTTCGATTCTGCAGAGTATTCCAGCCCATGTGAGGAATCTTGACCGAGCCACATTGCGATTGGGATGGAAGGCGTGTCGTCGTGCCATCGATCCAGCCGAGTCCTGCGACAGCCCCCTCTTCACTGAAGGTCGTCAACATCTGGTGTCCCACGCAGATTCCCAGCAGAGGCGTGTTGTCTTCCCGGACTTTTTTCGTAAGCACTGACATCAGTTTTGCATTTCTCAGGTTCTCCATTCCGTGTCCGAATGAACCGACGCCGGGCAGAACAATTCGATCGGCCGCAGCGACATCATCACAGCGCGACGACACGACCGCTGTACCACCGGCCTTCTGAAGCCCGCGGATCACAGATTGCAGATTTCCCATTCCGCAGTCGATTACGGCGATCATCTGATTCTCACTCAACCTGGTTGATCAACAAAAAACAGAACTCATTCGGCTGCTTCCGCCATGGACGCGGTAACCAGCGAGTTGCCGGCAGGCGCCGTAACCAGAATATCCTCGATCGCAAGGTAGTCCAGGCCCGCGTCCAGGAAAGACCGCACTGCGTGTTCAGCCGTTCTTACGATCGGTTCCTCGTGAATGTTAAAACTCGTATTCAAAACGATGCCGCTTCCGGTCAGATTCTGATACTCGGTCAGCAGACGATGAAACCCGGGGTTCGTTCGCTCGCGTACGAGTTGCGGTCGAACCGTGCCGTCCACATGCGTGACCGCCGGATGTTCGTCCTTCATCTTTTGAGTGGCGTCGAAACAAACGGTCATAAACTCGGCGGCGTTCCTGGCGGAGTCCAGGTCCGCAAAATACTGATCGGCAACCTCGTCCAGCACCGCCGGTGCGAACGGCATAAAGTCGCTGCGACGCAGCAGACGATTCAATCGTTCCACGACTCCCGGCTGAGTTGTACTGGCCAGCACAGATCGGTTCCCGAGGGCCCGGGGCCCCCATTCCATTCGTCCACTGCAGCGGGCCACGATGAAGCCTTCCGCCAGCAGTTCTGCGATTTTCCGTTCGATGTCATCACAGCGAGTATACGCCAACTGATTCTGCGTCAGCGACTCCAGGACATCATCGTTGCTGATCGCGTCACCCCAGAACACATCGTTGATCGTCCGAGGCCGTAAGCCGAACTGTGCGCAGATCGCACCCAGCGACAGTCCGCCATCACCCATATTGGGACAGACGAACATCTGTTCGACTTCGTCCAGTTGATGCAGCCGCTGATTCAGTTTGACATTCGCGACGATGCCTCCGGCCGCGACCACCCGTGTCAGATTCGTTTTGCGCAACCAGTCCCTGACGATTCCCGCAACATTGAGTTCCAGAATATTCTGAACCCATGCCGCGATGTCTTCCCGGCCATAACGCCGGCCAATCTGTCTGGCCCAGGCCACACCTCTCCGGCCGGTCGGACCGTCGTAAACCAATTGTCCGTTCACAATGGTAAACGGTGATGGCTCCTGAACCTTCTTTGCATCACCGTGCGCAGCCAGTCCCATGACTTTGCCCTCGTGACGGCACGGGATGAAACCGAACGATTCAGTAATCATTTCAAACAGCAGTCCCAGTGAATCTCTGGATGACGCCGTCCAGAGACGTTCGATCCCTTCGCTCGAGCAACGGCTGATCGTCATCGAAAGACCATCGCCCATCCCATCGCCCGTCACGCAGAGCGCCTCGTCCATCCCGGACAGATTCCATGCGGACGCGGCATGAGCCAGATGGTGTTCGACAAAATGTAAAGGCTTGCTGCGGAGGGCTTTGGGGAGTGTCCGCCGCACACATGGGAGCAGCAGTTTTCCCGAAATCCTGCGCAGAATCGAACCGGACGACGTGTGAGCCAGTGACGTGTGATCCTGCACGAAGTCGATGAACCGGGCGCGCAACCCACCTTTGTTGTCAGTTTTCTGTTCCCCATCAAACAGAAAATGATGCAACTTCGGGAACATGCGCACCGGCAGCGGAGGCGTCATCAGGCCTGCGACACAGATTCCATCGACCGCATGCATGTCAACGCCGGTGAATTCGAACAGGGCGTCGAGTGAACGTGTGGGAAAACCGCCCTGAGTTTTTCGGCGAGTAAACCTCTCTTCATTGGCTGAATACAGCACACCGTTTCCGTCAACCAGAGTGACTCCTGAGTCGTACCGGTCCTGATTAATGCCAAGGATGATCACAAGCGATGTTCTATCAAGGATTGCTTTCCGCCGTTTGCAGATGAAATCACAATGCGTTGTTGAGGACGTCTGCGACGCGATGGATCTGTTTCTCGGTGATCCCATCAAACAACGGCAGGCTGATTAGCCGAGGGTACACACTGTTGAGCGTGTGACAATCGTTGTCGCCAAGAATCGCTGCGCAGTTGTCGGTTAACTCCTCCTCAACCCCCGCATCCACGCCTTTCAGCAGCATTCGCTTGCGAATACGGGCGGCCGGAACGGGCAGTTCGGCCACAAAACAATACTGGGACGATCGGCATCCTTCGGGTACGTCGTGTACGTTGATTTCCGAGTGCAGCAGTGAACTCAACATTTTGCTGGTCTTTGCTCGCTCGCAGATACGTTCATCGAGGTTTTCAAGTTTCCTTAATCCTATTTCGGCCTGCAGGGGTGTGTAACCGGATTTCGGGGGAACCGAAGGCTGAGTGCGGTGATACAACCACGAGCCAAGGCGTTTCAGTGCTGGCGTGGCCAGTATGTACAACAGCGGACCTGCGAGATGTCTGTCAAACAGAAAACGCTCAAGCCGGGCGCTGCGCACTTTTGATCCCAGGAGTTCCAGGTTAAACGAAGCCGCCACGGCATCGCGGCGAATCGCCCGAATCAGTTCCTCGTCGCGCGAGACGACAATACCGCCACCGAACGTGTTGACCGGTTTAATGGCCTCAAAACTGAAAAAAGCGACGTCGCCGAATGATCCCGTCTGCCGCTGGTTGACGGTCGCACCCAGCGAATGAGCACAGTCTTCGATCACTGGCAACGAGTGTCGCCGACCGACGGACAGGATGCCGTCGACGTCGAACGGAACGCCAAACGTGTGCAGTGCCAGAATCGCCTTTGTCCGTGGAGTGATTCGTGCCTCGATGGCTTCCGGCGTGCTGCACAGCGATCTCGAGTCGATATCCGCCGGGACGGGTCTGATGCCGAGTGCCTGGATGGGCGGCAGCAATTCGCGAAACGTGTAAGCCGGAACGATGAGTTCGTCACCGGTTCCCAGACCAAGATGAGACAACGTTAACACCAGCCCGCGACGACCGGAATTGACCGCAGCTGCATGGGGAACGCCAACATACTCCGCGAACGCCTGTTCCCACTCTGCAATCAGCGCCGGATCTCCTGCGTCACCACGTCGAACACAAGCTGAGAGGTGTTCAAATTCCCCAGGAGAAGTGTATACTCGTCGACGTGCGATCATATTTTTTAATTGCGCATCAAATGTGTCAATGTTCGATATCAAAGTCGACAGCGGTCAGCCGCGTGGGAAAACATTATTCCGCCAACGAGCAGATTTTGAAAGCACAAACGGATCGCGAGCGTCAATCACAAATGCCGAAGCCGGACACCGACCATTTCGACCGTGAAATCAATGTCTTTTGTCGATATCTGATTGGCCGGTCGCCCGACGAATATGTTGTGAGCCGTTATCACAGGGCCCACGAGATGGGCGCCCTGAGTCTGGGCGAACGTGGCAGTCGCTTCGATGAACTACTCCTTCGCATCGCTCGGATTTCTCCCGCATTCACCCGAATGGCGGATGCGTACGCCAGTGTGTGTCAGGAACCGAGGCTGCGGAGCAAACTGGTCCTGTTGCTTGCGATTCTGGAAACCAGTCCGGCACATTCCGAGTACATCAACGCTCCACCGCGGCAATCGCGCCTCTCATTTCTTGTGGGCGCGTGCGGAATGGTTATTGTTTACCTCGCCAATGTGCTGGCTGCCGCGCTCGTGCTTCTGCCACTTCACGTGGCCTGCCGGTTACGCGGCAACCATCGAATGAGTTCCTCATGAGTCCGGCTGCGGAACCAGTCGTCGTCGTCGGCTCCGGCCCAAGCGGAGTCCATTTTGCGCTGACGCTGCTGGAAAAGGGGTATCGCGTTCAAATGCTCGACGTCGGACGCAGTGGTCACGCACCAATTCTCCCGGACGCCCGATTCGAAGAACTCAAGAACAGCCTCGAAGATCCAGCCGCCTTTTTCCTTGGCGAGCGATTCGAGGACGTCGTTTTCCGTCGCGACAAGGACGGATACAACATGCGGTGGCCCTGGTCGAACAAAGCAGGATCTACCGCAGCGCCGAATGCTTCGCACTCCCTGCATGGCTTCGGGCAACACTGGAAGCACGTGTTCGGACCGCTGTCCGGATATACCATGCAATCCGAAGGATTCTCTCCCATCATGTCCTTTGCCCAGGGAGGGCTGGGTGAAGCCTGGGCTGCCGGCGCCTTCCCGTTTAACGATACGGAACTGACCGCGTTTCCGTTTTCCTATACAGACATCGAACCGTTCTACGATATCGTCGCAAAGCGAATTGGCATATCAGGCGCAATTGACGATCTGGCCGAATTCACCCCCGTGCATCAGCATTTGCAATCACCATTGGAGCTGAATGAACACGCCGCTCTGCTGCTTGGCCGATATGAGCAGCGTCGTCGAACGATTCACAATCGTCTTGGTTGCGTGCTGGGTCGATCTCGCGCGGCGACGCTGAGTCAGGACCATGCGGGTCGCAAGGCCTGCGATCATCTGGGCCGCTGTCTGCTGGGGTGTCCGCGGGAGTCGATCTATTCGCCACGGTTCACGCTGCAGGAATGTATGAAGTCTGACCGGTTCGAGTATCTTTCCGGCTGGTGCGTCAGTCATTTCTGTGTGAATGATTTGCAGCAGGTGACTTCAGTCGTCGCACAGTCAACCGAAACAGGACAACAACAGACGTTTCCTGTCGATACACTCGTACTTGCTGCCGGAACTCTGGCAACGGGCCGGATTGTGCTGGAATCGATCCGCCGACAAACGGGTGTTGTTCGAAAACTCACCGGTCTGATGGATACGCGAATGTTGTTGATTCCGTTTTTCACCCCTGCCATGCTCTGCAAACCCAGCCAGACCGATCAGTATCAATACCACCATCTTTCCGTGGCGATCAGGATTCCGGGGTCCAGCGAGATCGCTCATGGACAGATCACGACAATGACGGGGACGACCGTGCATGCCGCTGTGCAGAGTCTGGGCTTCGACCTTAAGACTGCGATGTACCTGTTTCGGCACCTGCATGCGGCATTGGGAGTCATGATGGTGGCGTTGGGGGATGAACGCTGCGATGACAACTACCTGACGCTGGATCCGGGCGAGGGTCAGACACCGTCTCAATTGGTCGCTCATTACCAGCCGGCAAGCGATGAACACGATCGAATTCGAAGCACGGTCCGTCAGGCGGTCAGGCTGCTTCGAAAGCTGGGATGTATCGTTCCGCCAGGAAAGACGCACGTTCGACCGATGGGCACGGGGATTCACTATGCCGGAACGCTGCCGATGTCCCACGAACGTACCGAACTGAGCGTTTCGCCGAATTGTCGGAGTCACGATTTTGAGAATCTCGTTCTGGCCGACGGCTCAACTTTTCCTTCGCTTCCCGGAAAGGGACTGACACTTTCGTTGATGGCCAACGCCACCCGCGTCGCGACACGGACGTTTTGACTGCGTTGTTAGTCTTCGATGTTCGGAATAAGAGGTGGATGCTCCGACTTCAGAGATGAATGGTCGGCGACGATGTGGCAGAATGTATCTGCAGAACGGACGGCCGGTACAACTCATTCAGCGAGATTCACCGCGTGCAGGCACTCAGACTCATCCTCGTCCGGGGGGGCTTCTGCCGTCGATCGTGACTTGTAGCAATTCCGTGTGACATATCTTCATAATCATGATTAACTCAACGGACCAGCGAAAAAGAGTGCTATTCGCAGTTCTGCTATTCAGCGCCGTCGCAGTGTTGGCTGCGTTCCGTGTATTTCGCGTAGCGGGACCGGATCAATCGGTTCCGGAACGGGCGCCAACGGTGATCGCTGTCTCAACGGAAGGTGGGTTTGTCGGGTCGGCTGCCTGTAAAGACTGTCATTCAGATCAACACGCCAGCTGGCATCGCAGCTTTCACCGCACCATGACACAACATGCGACTGCTGACACTGTCATCGCTCCGTTTGAAAACGAGCAGTTGGAGTTCGAAGGACAGCTGTATCACCTGACGCGCGAGGAAAATCGATTCTTTGTTTCAGCTTCCGCACCTGAACAGGACGGTCTGTCAGTCTCAGTTTTCAGCCCGTCTGCCCGACGCGAAGTCGTCATGACCACCGGCTCACACCACATCCAGGTGTATTGGATCTCTGACCCGGCGTCTGGATTGCTGATTGAGTTTCCGTTCTACTACCACCTTGCTGAGAAACGCTGGATCCTCCGCGACGACACAATGCTTCACCCTCCGGATCAACCGCAGATCCCGTCGGTCTGGAATGATCGCTGCATCAAGTGCCACAGCGTGAACGGCGTTCCCGGTCTTGACGCCCAAACCGGAAGATTGTCGACCCATGTCGCAGAGCTGGGTATCGCGTGCGAAGCATGTCATGGCCCGGGTGAAGAGCACGTCGAACTTCATAAGAACACTCCTCTCCGGAAAAAGTCAGACGCTGCCGATTCAACAATCATCAATCCTCATCGACTGGAGTCACAGTTGGCCACGCAGGTCTGTGGCCGATGCCACAGTGCGACCACGCCGCATGATCCGCAGGGATACATACAGAACGGGCTGGCTTTCCGTCCCGGCGACGATCTGCATGCATTCGTAAAGCTCAATGCTTACGATCCTCACGGTAAACGCCCCGAAGGCCGGTTCGGCACATTCGTGGAAAACTATCCCACTGATGGATATTGGAACGATGGAACGTGCCGCGTCGGTGGCGACGAGTACAACGCGCTGATTGAATCGCCGTGTTATCAGAACGGGACGATTTCATGTCTGTCATGCCATTCGATGCATCAAAGCGATCCCGATGATCAGCTGGCCGCCCATGCCGGGGACAACAGAGCGTGTACTCAGTGTCATCAGGAACCTGTGTTCAACGAACGTCTCACGGAGCACACTCACCATCTGGCAGATTCGTCCGGGAGTCTTTGTTACAACTGCCACATGCCCCACACGTCTTATGCGCTGTTGAAGGCGATCAGGAATCATCAGATCAGTCGACCTGACGTGGTCAACAACATTGAAACCGGAAAGCCAAACGCCTGCAATCTCTGTCATCTGGATCGGACACTGAAGTGGACTTCCAGCCATCTGGCGGAGTGGTACGGCAGCGAAGAACCGTCGTTCAGTAAGGATGAGGAAACAATTGCAGCTTCCGTTTTATGGTTACTCAAGGGGGACGCTGCGTTACGGGTCATCAGCTCGTGGCACATGGGTTGGTCGCCCGCTCAGGCAGCGTCCCGGGAGGATGATTCGTACTCTGCAATTCGTTTCGTCTCGTACCGTTCGCTTCGATCCCTTCCGGGTTTCGACGATTTCGAATACGACTTCATGGGGTCATCGGAGACCCGCCATGATGCGGTCGCACGTGCGATTAAGGATTGGCAGTTGACTCGGACTGATAAAAATCGCGTCGCAGAGCCCTCGCTTCTTCTGGACGGACACCGTGAACTCAGGACAGAAGAGATCGATCGATTGCTCCGTCAACGCAACAACCAACCTATCAGTATTGCCGAGTGAGTATTCCACGATGGCCAGAATGATAAAGTATAATGTCTGATTGAATCGCCGGAGTTCCTTTGGAATTCTCAAGAATGTCCACCCTACCACACTTCACATGTCGAACGACGACGGCCAGCCGGTCAGTTGTGTCTGCGATGCTGATGTTTGGCGTACTGCTGGGTTGCGGCAGTACAGAATCCGAACGACCGGAATCTCAGGATGGCCACGTCCGCATGACGCGGTTGCTGAAGCTCATCCAGGACCGCACACCTGACGAGCATCCGTATCTCGGTGACGCTCAGTTGCGACAGGCACAGGACATACTTGCGACGCTGCCGGAAGATGCCGTCGCGGGGCGGTTTCATACCCAGTGGATCCTGGCCTATCACCTGGCGCGAGCCGGAAGACTGGAGGATGCCATTTCGAATTTCGAGTCGGCACAACATCAATTAGAACAGCTTCGGTCTCAGCTGTCGTCACACGAACGCGAGCAGTTTCTGCTGCACATGGCCGCGGCCTGCCTTCGTCTGGGAGAAATGGAAAACTGTATCCACTGCCAGACCGGTGAAAGCTGCGTGCTGCCATTGCAGGGGGGCGGCATTCATGTGCAGCAGGAAGGTACACAGAAGTCGATAGAAGTTCTGCAGAATTTGCTTGAAGAGAATCCGGATCATCTGACGGCACGTTGGCTGTTGAATATCGCCACGATGGCGCTCGGCAATTACCCGGCCGACGTACCGGAAACGTTTCGTGTGAGTCCTGATAGATTCCGCTCGGACGTTGAGTTTCCGCGATTTACAGATATTGCCAGGCAACTCGGCGTGAATCCGTTCAACCTGTGTGGCGGAACCATCGTCGACGACTTCGACGATGATGGGTATCTCGACATCTTATCGTCAACGTGGGACACTGCTGGCGAGTCGATCCTGTTTCGTAATAACGGCGACGGCACATTCCAGAAGCGGATCAAAGAAGCAGGCTTGAGTGGTATCTGCGGCGGGCTGAATCTGGTCCACGCTGACTACGACAACGACGGAGCTGTTGACGTGCTGGTTCTGCGAGGTGGCTGGCTGAACGAGGCTGGAAAACACCCGAACTCGCTATTGAAGAACGATGGCACGGGCCGCTTTCGCGATGTGACGTTCGAAGTGGGCCTGGGCAACGCATTCTTCCCGACTCAGACCGCTGCATGGGCCGACTTTAATAACGACGGCCATCTTGATCTGTATGTCGGAAATGAAGACGGGCCGGCGCAACTGTACGTGAATGACGGTCACGCGCACTTCCGTAATATCGCCCTCGCCGCAGGAGTTCAGAACAATCGCTTCGCCAAAGGTGTCATGTGGGGTGATTACAACAATGACGGGTTTCCCGACCTGTATGTTTCCAACTATCAGGATCAGAACCGTCTGTACCGCAATAATAAAGATTCGACGTTTAGTGATGTCGCCCCTGAACTGGGTGTGGATGGACCAATCAACAGTTTCCCCGTCTGGTTCTGGGACTACAACAACGATGGCAATCTTGACCTGTACGTGTCGAGTTGGTGGCCGGATGTCAAATACGTGGCCGCGGACTTCTTTGACCTGCCTCACGAAGCAGAACCGGCCGCCCTGTACAGGGGAGACGGACAGGGGCGTTTTGAGGAAGTCGCGGCGGAACACAACCTTTCGGCTGTTTCACAACCCATGGGAGCCAACTTCGGGGATCTTGATAACGATGGCTGGCTGGATATTTATCTGGGGACAGGATATCCGGAATACGAAGCTCTGATGCCCAATCTGGTGTACCGCAACGCTGGGGGGACGAAGTTTGAAGATGTCACAATGGCCGGTGGATTTGGTCATCTTCAGAAAGGTCACGGCGTTGCATTTGCCGATCTTAACAACAACGGACAGCAGGATCTGTACATCCAGATGGGCGGTGCCTATCCGGGCGATAAGTTTGGAAATCTGCTGCTTAAAAACCCCGGCTTCCGGAACCACTGGATTGGAATCAGACTGGTGGGCCGGACATCAAATCGCTCAGCCATTGGCAGTCGAATTCGAGTTGACATTGTGGANNCGTTCCATCTATAAATGGGTCAATTCCGGGGGCAGTTTTGGAGCCAATCCGCTTCAGCAGCAAATTGGTCTTGGCAGCGCTGCAACGATTGATCGCATCGAGGTGTTCTGGCCCACGACAGGCAAGGTGCAGATCATTGAAGATGTGGCCGCTGATCAGTTTCTGGAAATCACAGAAGGAGTCGATGGATATCGTCGTCGATCGCTAAAGTCGTTCCGATTTTCAGTCCCGGAAATTGCATCCCGCGCCCAGGTGGATGATTTTTGAGTACTCTGTTCGTTCGGCGTGCCCAGCGCGGTGAATCAGTGTGGGCGCTGATGACCGCAGAGGTCTGGCAGAACGATGTCGGCAGAATAGTTCACCACGTTGGCCAGGAGCACAAGCCATGGTCGAATCTGCGAACTGTCAGTCACTGTAAATCAGGCCCACGGCGGCACGTTAAGAATGATCACATACCGGCGGTTCCAGCTCTTTCTGTCTGCGGGCATTCTGTTGATCGCGTGTGTTTCCGTGACGTGGTTGATGCGGTCGCAACCTGTCGTGGACACCGGCCCGTCAGGCGAGTTGTCCCTTGCGGATGAACGTTCTGTGGAGGCGACTCTGCTGACGGATATCTCCGCTTCCGCCATGCTGGATTTCGTTCACACGCCAGGCGATCTGCAGAATTACTTTTTTCCGTCGATCATGGGCGGAGGGTGTGCCCTGTTCGACTATGACCTGGACGGCCGACTGGATATCTATTTCGTTAACGGCAACGATTTTCAAGGGGCCATCGTCACGGACGAAGCCGAATCTGTCGCCGTCAATAGACTCTACCGGCAGACGGCAGAGGGGACCTTTGTCGACGTCACGGATCAGTCGCATACCGCAGACTCCGGATTCGGTATGGGCGTGGCGGTGGGCGATGTGAACAACGATGGCTTTCCCGATCTGTATGTTACGAATTACGGGCCTGACCGCCTGTACCTGAATCAGCAGAACGGCACGTTCATTGATGTCACTGAGGCAGCGGGACTGGATAACGTTCACTGGTCCGCATCAGCTTCGTTTGTGGACTTTGACCGCGATGGGTGGCTTGATCTGTATGTCACCAACTATGTCGATTATTACGTCGAACGAAACTGCCCTGACGCAATCGGCCGGTTGGAGTTCTGCGGGCCCCAGACTTTTTTTCCCGTCGCCGACAAGCTGTTTCGCAACGTGACAGGCACCTTCGTTTCAGACGTTTCGCCTGGTGATCCTTCCGGAATTCGTTTTCGTGATGCAAGTCTCTCATCCGGAATCTCTGGCCAGGCAGCGGCCGGCCTGGGTGTCGTTTGTGCAGACTTCAACCATGATCACTGGCCTGATATTTATGTCGCCAACGACCGCATGGCAAACTTTCTCTGGATCAACCAGCAGGATGACACATTCGTCGATGAGGCCGTCCTTCGTGGCGTCGCGTTTGACTCGCAGGGACGATCACAGGCCGGCATGGGAATTGCCGTAGCTGATCTCAATGGTGACTCGGTGACGGATCTGTTCATCACCCATATCGAAGGAGAGTCAAACGCTCTATATCTCAGCCGTGAGGGAGTATTCCGCGAAGAGTCGGCCCAGGCAGGATTGCTCACGACGTCGTTTCCATTTACCGGATTTGGATCCGCGTTTGTCGACATCAGTCACAATACTTATCCCGACATTGTCGTCGTCAACGGACGCGTTAAACGCGGTCAAACGGGACAACAGGATCCTGGCCGAGCATGGCAGCAATACGCGGAACGGAACTTGATCTTCCTGAATACCGGGGCCGGCGAATTCACTCAATCCGGCCTGGGCAACCCATTCTGTACACTCGCTGGAATTTCGCGAGGCCTGGCGACGGGCGACATCGATAACGATGGTGATGTTGATTTTCTGGTGACAAACATCGGCTCATCTGCGACATTATTTCGCAATGATGCGATCAAGTCGGGCGGATGGCTGAAAGTTCGGGTAGTCGACCCGAGTTTGGGAGGACGCGACGCCTACGGCGCGGAAGTGACCGTCATTGCCGGTCGTAATCGCTGGTCAAAAACCATTCAAAGCGGAACAGGATATCTTTCCGCCAGTGAGCCGATAGCGCACTTCGGAATGGGTTCTGCAGAGCGGTATGACAGAATTGATGTCATCTGGCCGGACGGTCTGGCCGAATTCTTCGACGGCGGACCGTGTGCGGTCACACGTCGTGTGGAACGCGGCACCGGAAAGGAACTTGATGGACCCTCACGAAAGCAATGATACGGGTGATTCCGGAGCGGTCACTGATCCACACTCAGTGGCGAATCCACGGTCGTCGTTTTTGAAATCGGATTCGTCCCGAGTTCGCTGGTCGCGAATACTGCTGCTCATCCTGATTTTCCTGGTGGTGGCTCTGCAAAGATGGAAGTCGGGTCGTGAAACGCCGGATCCGCCAGCGGTTAATCTGAACGAATCTCATTCGCTTGTCGCTCGGGCAATACAACATGCTCGCGACGCCGTCATCGCACAGCCTCAGTCGGCCACGGTATGGGGGCACTACGGGATGTGTTTGTATTCGCATGAGTTCACGTCAGCCGCAATCGACTGTTTTGAGCAGGCGGAAACTCTTGATGCAGATGACTATCGTTGGCCGTATTTAAGAGGGATTTGTGTCACATTCATCGATCCTGAAGAGGGACTGGTGTTTTTTGAACGCAGTGTTCGTCTGCGCCCCGATCTGGTTTTTGTTCGAATGCGGGCCGCGGAACTTTCGATCGACCTGAATCGGCAGGATCAGGCCCGGGCCCATATTAGTATGGCCCTGAATCGTGAACCTCAGAATGCCCGAGTCACACTGGCTGCCGCACGGTTGGCTTTGCTGAGTGGCGATCTTGACGTCGCATGGCAGAATGCCGTTAAATCGAACCGTGCGAACCCCGACATTCGCGGTACTTACGAACTACTCGCCAGAATCTGCTTTCAGCGGAAGGACGGCGATGCGGCAAAGATGTATCTGAATCTGATGCAGGACGCCACTCGTACAGACGACTGGCCCGACCCCCTGCTGTCGCACGTCATGGAGATGCGCCGGGATCTAAACTGGGTGATTTTTCAGGTACAAAGACAACTTGACGACGGTCGAACCGACGCTGCAATGGCAACGTTGTATCAGATGACAACGGAGTTTCCGCAGTCGGTCGAATTGCGGATCGAACTGATTCGTGCCTTGCTTGGCGTTAAGGACTATCCGGAGGCGGGAAGAATTCTCGGCGAGAGTTTGCAAGTGCAGCCGACGTCCTCAAGATTGCATCGCATGCAGGGGTTGTTGCATTATCAACAGGGTGAGAAGAAAAAGGCCCTCGAGGCGTTTTCCCGCGCCATCAGACTCAAACCGAATTACAGCCTTGCCCATTACAACGTCGGCAGGTGCCTGTTGGATCTCGGCGATAAAGACCGTGCACTACGATCGCTGCAGTTGGCCTTCGACCTGCAGCCGGACCTTCCAGGCCTGAAGGATGATCTTGCTCGACTTGAAAATCCTGAACCCAATGTGATGCAACGTGGCGGCCGGTGAAAATTCTCAGGCTCTGCCGTTGCAGAGTAAATGAAAAGACGATGCTTTCCGGGGCAGGCCTCGTTGGGCCGGGAAGGACGGTCATGAAGAATTGGCAGAGTCAACCCCGCGTTCTCCCTTGCTGTCTCTGAGTCAGTCCGCATCAGCCGCTTTGTCATACACACGAGGCATTTGATCTTCCTGCAGCGTCTGCGAATATCGGCGCCTTTTCTTGCAGGCGAAAACGCTTTTGTCGCCCACCGCCTGTGACGAGTGCAGCCGCTGTCGCCTATCAATGCAGCGCAGCAACCGTCCGCCCAGGACCCTGTCGTGCCGACTCAGGTGACATGCGTCATGAATGTCGTCACACTTGAATTACAAATACGTTCCCGTGGACTGCTGAGCAGAGGCGAACACGATGCTGCGATATGTTGTTGTTGGATTGTTGCTTGCTCCCCTGAATCTGCGTGCGGCAGATTGGTCGCTCAAAGACAATCCGGAACTTGCGAGGTACTTTGAAGCGCAGGTGGCGAAGATTGAGTCGCAGGATTCGCTGTTTCGGTACCAGTCACTGGACGAATGGCAGGCCGCAAAGCCGAAGCTGCGCGAACAACTGTTTGATATGCTCGGTCTGCACCCGCTGCCGACTCGAACGCCGCTGAAACCTCAGCAAACAGGTGTTGTTGAAGAAGAAGAATTTCGCGTTGAGAAGCTGCACTTTCAATCCCTGCCGGGGCTCTACGTTACGGCGAATCTCTATCTGCCGAACAAGATCGACAAACCGCTGCCGACGGTTCTTTACGTGTGTGGACACGCCCGTGTCAAAGAAGATGGTGTCAGCTTTGGTAACAAGACCGGCTATCAGCATCACGGAGCATGGTTTGCCCGCAATGGCTATGCCTGCCTGACGATTGACACGCTGCAGCTGGGCGAAATTGAAGGGATGCATCACGGCACCTATAAGTATGATCGCTGGTGGTGGAACGCTCGAGGTTACACTCCGGCGGGTGTCGAAGCGTGGAACTGTATTCGCGCTTTGGATTATCTGGAGACACGTCCGGAAATTGATGCCGACCGGATTGGTGTGACGGGCCGCTCCGGTGGTGGGGCCTACAGCTGGTGGATCGCCGCCATCGATGAAAGAATCAAATGCGCTATTCCCGTGGCCGGCATCGCCACGCTGCGGAATCACGTCGTGGACGGCTGCGTCGAAGGTCATTGCGACTGCATGTATATGCTCAACACTCATCGCTGGGACTACGCTACCGTCGCAGCGCTGGTGGCTCCTCGTCCGCTATTGATCAGCAATTCCGATAAGGACAGGATCTTTCCACTGAACGGCGTCGTGGAGGTCCATCGGCAGGTACGGCACATCTATGAACTATATCAGCAGCCGCTGCAGTTGGGGCTGCAGATCACCGAAGGGCCGCACAGGGATACTCAGGAACTACGAGTCCACGCCTTTCGCTGGCTGAATCGGTGGCTCAAACACGACGACAGTCTCATAGAAAAGACGGCGACCAAATTTTTCGAGCCTGCGCAGTTACGGGTGTTTTCTGATCTTCCGGCGGACGAACGCAACACCTCTATCGACGACGACTTCGTGCCGACTGCGAAACCCTTCGCCGACCTGACAGACGACATTTTGAAGGATCAGGAAGCCTGGTTCTCAAACACAGTTCACACGCTGCGCCAAAGGTGTTTTGCCGGCTGGCCGGCAGAGACTCGTGATACACAGTCCGACACGCTGCGGATCGAAAGACTGAACCGATCGAGCGGCTCAGCTGACTTTGTTGTGCATCGGCTGCACTTTGACAGCCAGCAGCACGTGCCTGTGTCTGTGGACCTGGTGCTTCGCGCCGATGACGTTGGTGACAATTCCGATCTTGAATCCGCCGTTTCTGATTTGAAATCGATCAACCTGCTCGTCACCGACAGCCAGCTGTGGTCGGAATATGCGTCGACTGTTCTCGGTGTCGCCGCTGACGGTGATTCCCAAAACGACAAAACCGACGGTGGCAAACCATCTGCCTTCCTGCAGAAACAACTCGAACTCGTGAAAGCCGAAGGGGCAGCTCTCGCCGTGTTTGCCCCACGCGGCACGGGGCCACACTCATGGAATGGTGACAGAAAAAAACAAACGCAGATTCGGCGTCGCTTTCAGATGATCGGGACGACTGCAGATGCGATGCGAGTCTGGGATATACGCCGCGCGGTTCAAATCCTGCGTCAGCAGGTCAGTGATGGTGTACAGCTGCATCTTGTCGGGAGTGGAACGAACGCATGGCTGGCGGCGGTGGCAGCCATATTCGAATCCGATGTCGATTCGTTGTTTATCACATCCCTGCCGGAATTCCGCGATGAACGTCCCGTGTTCCTGAATGCGGACCGCAACTTCTCGCCTGCGGAACTGCTGGCGCTTGCACTGTATCGCACCAACGTACTGGCGTCCGGGGCGGCGGCAGGCGTAAGTGAACCCGTGGCGCGGCTTGCTTCCGATTCACATTGGCGGGGTGGGACGTTGCAACGTGTGGAGTCCGCTGTGCGGACCAACAACAGGTAAACAAATGATCTGAGGGGCGATTCCTTGAAGGCTCCTCGGCTCCTCGCTGCCACGCGACAGGCAGTGGTCCGCACAGCGGACCCTACGTGAACTGTGCGCCGGCTGTCCCCGAAGACTCACACCGGTGCCACTGTGCGGGAGTACATGCCGCCGCAATCGGCATCCAGCAGCCCCACGTGATTCCACGGCTGCAGCAGGCTTCTGAGTTTGTCTTCGAATGCATGGCAGGCTTGTGGCGTGCTTCCGCCGTCGATCACTCGCTGGAGCTGGATTCGCGCGTCGCGAACGGTGTTGCGAAAATCGCCGTCGTTGGCTCGCAGAAACGATACGTCGTGTTCAGCAGTTGTCTGTTCCATCGACGTGACGGCGGCGAAGTACAGCATGCACCAGTCACACCACAGTCTGAAATTCGGCAATGCGGCGTAGCAGCCTGCGACCAGATCATCGACGTTCCGCAATTCGTCAATAATCTGGCGGGCGTATCGCAGAAGCCTGTCTTCCCTCTGGTTGTCCGTTGGGGCCAGCAGAATGTTGGCCAGGCGTTTGATGCCGAACAGAGTGTGAGCGATACCGGTGCTGTGCAGCGGGTCGATAAAACCGGCTGTGTTCGGCAGCGCCGCCCAGTTCTTACCGGCTGCCTGGGTGGTCAGACGCTGCAGCCGCTGAGTTCGCTGAAGCCCGCTCTCTGGCCGCACGATAGCAGCATTCGTGAACTGTCGTCGCAGAGACGAACAGTTCTGTAACTGCTGGTTCCACTCGTCCGTTGCGTTCAGCTGCAACGATTTCGCCGCGTCAGAAAATCGATTGTCCAGCACCAGACCAGCGCTGACCGTTTTGTCGTCGAACCGGAGTTGCCACATCCAGCCATTGTCCAGCACATGGTGTACAGCGGCGGCATCGCAGGGAAACGGATGTCGGCTGCAATCCAGACCACCTTCCGTCAACATGCTTTCGACAGTCGCTACGTTGGCAAAATGTCCAAAGATCGCTCGTGAATTCGTTTGCAGCACCTCTGTCTGTGACGGAATCTTCAACTGACGCAGCAATGCAGAATCGGATCCTGTTGCGTCGATGATGAACGCAGCTGTGATCTGAAAGGTCGATTCGTTTGCGGTTCCCGTCACAGACCATTTATCGTCACTCCCCGCAAGTGAATAGGTTGCATCTTCGAATTGAACGACGCCGTACTTGCCGGCCTGTTCAAACAGAAACGCGTCGACGTCACTCCGCAACCAATGAGTATCGGACGTCTCGTCACTGCTGCTGGCCGCGACCAGCATCCGATCTGCTTCGCATAATTCATGATCAATACTGTGTCCGAAGTAGCTGAAGCCGCGTTTGAGACCGCAGGTAATGTCCGGGTAGTTGCGTCTCCATGTGCCGTACGTTGTCAGAGGCAGCAGTTCGGGCAGATCGTATTGTTCTGCCAGGACGGCCAACGTTGTATCGGCCAGTGGCGTTGACGATTCCCCGATTGCAAATCGGGGATGTCGGGCTCGATCGATCACCGCGACGCTCTGCCCTGCTCTGGCAAGAATCATACTCAGCAGGCTGCCGCCGAATCCGGAACCCAGAATCAGAGTGTCAACGTTGTGCACGGTCATAACTCAACCTGAGGAAGAGTCCCGGTCGTTTCAAAAGACCGGGACTCTTGGATTTCGAATCGCCGCAACATTCTGAACTGTCCCTTCCCTGACGATGTCGTCAGCCGCAGTGGTGGCACTCAACGGGCGGTACTTCCTGTTGAGAGAGGTTAATCACATTCAGCCGTTCGATCCGCGCAGTCGCGCAGGCGGCACACTCGGCAAACTGTCTGGCTTCCCACAGGTCCGCGAACACCCGGCCGCGATGCCACCCGAGCGCTTCGTCGATCACCAACTCCAGTGAACGCAGCTGCGGAGGCTGAAACAATCCCGCCTGCTGCAGCCGATCCATGATTCCGTTGCCGGCGCGAGTCGGAATCACGGCGCAGCAATCAACACCGTTGTCGAATGCAAATCGCACCGATTCAATGGCCCGTTCAATGCCCTGCTCTTCTGATGTGTGTGGTGGTTTCAGCAGGATGAACGATCGTACCCGAATGTCGCGCTGCAGCAGGAATTCGCAGGCGCGGGCGAAATCGTCGGTGGTCATCTGCTTGTTAAGCTGCTGCAGAGTCGCCTGGTGCGATGTTTCCAGCCCCAGCGCAACTTCCAGTTGAGTGGCACACAGGTCCTGAAATTCGCTGCAGCGATCATTGCACAGCCGGGGATGGTTTTCCACGATCACTGTATTGAAGCTGCTGACGAGAGACGCGATTTCCTCATAGTCTTCCGGGGGGATCGCCTGGGCGTCAAAGAAGTTGCCGCTGTTGTAAAGCTTGATGTGCTGTGCTGGCGGGAACTGCTCGATGGCGTGTCTGATCTGTTGGGGGATCGCTCCGGCAGGAACTCGGTCGTCTGTCGTGTTCTTCCACAGGTCGCACATCAGACAGCGAAACGGGCACTCGCGATTGGACAGGAAGACAGTGGCCACGTCTTCTACCCGGCCGTGGGCACAGAATTCCGGTTCCACCAGCATGTGGTACGGTTGGAACGGGTCGACGGAATTCTTTGGGCCGCGTTCTTTCAGAACGTCGGTGTCCGTGAATCTTTCCAGGGCTGGGTGCTGCGAAGTCATGCGCCCAGCCGTTCTGAAACACCGGCGGCTGGGCTGATTCGTCCTGACGTTTTCGTAAACGAAGTTCCCCCGGCGATGTTCCTGCATGTGGTTTCAATACCAGCACGCAGCGCCAGCAAGTGAGTTACCACTCTGGTTTTCTCGCAAGTTTGATTCACTCGCTCGCGCTTCGTGCTTGTATTCTGTGGTTTTGAAATCACTTCTCAGCAAACGATTTTCGGAACGCGTCGCGGTAGCTTTCTTCGTCTGAGGGGAACAGTGAGCCAAACGTTTCGTCGACGGTGGCACCGTGCTGGAAGCGGCGTTTTTCGAAGATGGGCATGGTCAGGCCGGTGATCTGCTCGACACCACGGCGAACGATTTCGCCTTTCAATTCGTAGAGCTTTTCGTTCTGCCAGTCCGTGAGTTCAATGAAGGGAATCCCTTCAGAAACGTCAATCACGTTCGGCAGAGCAAACGGGCTGAGTCCCTTGAAACCGAATCGCCGCACGGGTGCCCATGACCGCACGTGGCCTCGGCTTTGTCCGCCACTGTAGGTCAGCGAATGCTTGACCGCGTCAATTCCCCACCCTTCGTGGTACAGCATCAGATTGTTCAGCACGCTGCGAATGGTCAGTTCGCTGTTTTCTTCGATGGGGTAGTCCTTCAGGTTCTCGTCGCCACCGTCGCCATCCAGCAGGTATTTCCAGTCCGGGTAACGATTGCGAATTTCCCGACACAGCGCCAGTGCCATTGTGGCTGACTGCACGTCCAGCGGTTTGTAGTCTTCGATCAGTTGAACGGCTTCTTTGTAGTCGATCGACGATGCCGGCACATCGATAACTTCGAGAAACAGACCGAGGTCCAGGTCGCTCATGAACTGATGGGCCTGTTCTGCGTCACGACCGTTTTCATCAACGGAAAGGGTAAACGCCTTCAGCCGTCCTGGAGATTCGCCTCGTTTCAGCAGGCAGTCATAGGTTGCGCAAAAGACGGCTCCGCTGTCGATTCCGCCGCTAAACAGAACGCCAATCGGTTCCGATGTCGGAATCTGATCCAGCCAGCAGGCGATTTCGTTCTGCAGAGCCGCAATGTAGGCGT
>LWDU01039982.1_pt1 | contig 22645 bp, 22 predicted proteins | sample 727161 | NCBI WGS metagenome assembly LWDU01 (sample SAMN04566230, study PRJNA314399) | hydrothermal vent metagenome | isolation source: deep sea hydrothermal plume seawater | place: Mexico: Gulf of California, Guaymas Basin | collected 2004-07-11
CTGGAAGCAGACACCAACGCTCAAGAGGGAGACTACCAACTCCGGACGGTATGATGCTCTATGGCGATTTCTAGAGCATTTCCTAGAATTGTAGATTCAACGCCGTCATACCGGGCGGAGTAAAGCGAAGACCCGGAATTCAGTTGACCACTTTAAGTGACCACATTAAGATGAAATGAAGATGCGCGGGGCAAATCATCGTTGCAACAGCACGGGCGGAAAATGCGGTGCTTTTGACCAAGGATGATCAAATCCGGAAATATAGGCATGCGCAGAGCCTTTGGTGATCCTTGCTTCCGGTCCGGCCCACCACCCAGAAATTTTCGTTATGTCCACCCTTGATCCCGTCACCCTCGCCGTTCTCCAGAGCGGCCTGCAGCAGGTCTGCAACGAAATGGACCTCGCCTTCGTGCGTTCGGCCTTCAGCCCGGTGATCTCGGAGGCACTGGACCGCTCCGACGGCATTTACCACAAAGACACGGGAGAACTGATCGCGCAGGGGGAGTTGGGGCTTCCGATTTTTGTGGGCACGATGCAGTTCGGCACCCAGCATGTGATTGAGCGGGCGAAGAACTTACAACCCGGCGACGTGTACATCGTCAATGATCCCTACCTTGGCGGCACCCACCTGATGGACGTGCGTTTCGTCAAACCCTTCTTCTACAAGGGAGAGTTGTTCGCGTGGCTCGCCAACACCGGACACTGGCCGGACATGGGCGGTGCGGTGCCCGGCGGGTTTTCCGCAAACGCCACCGAGGTCGAGCAGGAGGGGCTGCGCCTGCCGCCCGTGAAGCTCTACAAGGGCGGGCAGTTGGACGATGAAATCCTCTCGATCATTCTCTCCAACATCCGGATCGCCGATCAACGCATTGGCGACATCAAGGCCCAAGCCTCGGCACTCACCGTGGGAGAAAAACGTTTCACCGCGCTCATCGAACGCTACGGAGCCGAGGCGATCAACCAAGCGATTGTCGAGTTGAAATCCCGCGCGGCTCAGCAGATGCGTGCGCGTATTCAGCAAATTCCGGACGGGGAGTATCACGGGGAGGCGATTGTCGATTCGGATGGGGTGGTGGACGAACCCTTGTACATTGACATGCAGATTCGCAAGCAGGAGGGGGAGTTGTATTTTGACATGTCGAAATCGAGCCCACCCTGCCTTGGGCCGATGAACAGCGTGATCGCCACCACCAAGTCCTCGATCTACTTGGCGATGAAGCATATCTTTCCGGAGGTGCCCATCAACGCGGGAACCTTTGAACCGTTGCACATCGAGGAACCAGAGGGCACCTTCCTCTACGCAAAGTACCCACGCCCCGTGTCCGGATGCGCCGCCGAGGTCAGCCAGCGTATCGCCGAGGCCGTGTTCAGCGCGCTTGTGAACGCCATTCCGGAACAGCTTTTCGCTGCGCCTGCGGGCACGAGCGGCAACTTCTGCTTGGGCGGGTTTGATCCGGAGAAGCAGCGCAACTATATCATGTATGTCATCAGCGGCGGAGGCTACGGGGGCAACGTCAATGGCGATGGGCTTTCCAACGGCTGCTCCACCATCGGCATCTCCAAGACCACGCCCATTGAAGTGATGGAGCAGTATTATCCGGTGTTATTCGATGAGTATTCCTTACACGAAGGCTCAGGAGGCGCAGGCCAGCAGCGCGGAGGTTTTGGTGTGAATTACAAGGTGCGGTTGCGGCGAGGAACCGCTCGGGCCTCGATGGTGATGGATCACGGACGGGTCGGTCCGCAAGGAGTGTTGGGCGGCGAGGACGGTGGGGTCAACCAAGTCCGCATCGAGCGCAGCAATGAAACCTACATCCCTCCGCACCTCTCCAAGGATCAGGGCATTCCCATCGAAGTCGGAGACACGATTAGCGTCTCTACACCCGGTGGTGGTGGTTACGGTCCAGCTTGGGAACGCAATCCCGCCTTGGTGCAGCGCGATGTGCAGCGCGGCTACTACACTTCGGAACAGGCCGTTGAACGCTTTGGGGTGGTCTTTGAGGAAGGAAAAACCGAACTCAATCTGGAGGCCACGGCTAATCTTCGCACACAAGAATAACCCCATCTAGTGCCATCTCCTTTATGCTTGGAAATGAAGCCAATTTCTCCTGATCAGGAAGCCGCAGCCCGCGATCTTGAACTCAGCTATCGACTTCCGGAGATTGTGCGGCAGCGCTTGCGGACGCTGGAGGCGTTGTCGCTGAAATCGGGGGAACACGCACTTGACATTGGCTGTGGTGTGGGGTTTCTGGCTCACGACATGGCATTGCAGGTCGGTGCCTCCGGACGAGTGCTAGGCATTGACCAGAATCCAGCGATGCTCCGTCACACGCAACAACGCTGCGCCGAACTGTCGCAAGCCGAGTTCCGGCTGGGGGAGGCCAGCCGATTGCCTGTGACGGATCAAACGCTTGACGTGGTTTCCTGCACACAAGTACTGCTTTACGTTCCAGACCTTGCGCAGGTGCTTGCCGAAATCCACCGGGTTCTCAAGCCCGGAGGCCGGGTTGCTCTCGTGGAGACTGACTGGCGATGCGTGGTGTTGGGGAGCGCGGACGATGTGCTCACGCGGCGTATCTTCGCGGCGTGGGATGCAACGGTGGCGAATCCGAACCTCCCGGTGCATTTGATTCCTCTCCTCAAAGCGCAGGGCTTCTCGGACATCCGGACAGTGGCGATTCCTATTATCAACACCGATTACGATCCGGGTGGCTTTGCCTACGACATCATACAGGGATTTGCAGAAACTGCTCGCCAAAACAGTGCAATCAACGAGACCGAGGCCCGCCTTTGGCTCGATGATTTACAGCAGCGCAGTCAGTCCGGAAGTTTCTTCTTCTGCGTCAACCGCTTCTTGTTTTCTGCGTTTCGGAGATGATGCTGGCAGGGAAGGAAAATCAGAAAAACAAACATCTGATTTTATTCAGAATAATCAGATACTTGGTGCCGTTGGGGTGACTCGAACACCCACGCCCTTGCGGACACTAGGACCTGAACCTAGCGCGTCTACCAATTCCGCCACAACGGCTTAACGTTTCAGCATAGCGAAGCCAAGAAACGGACGCAACTCAATTTTCTGAGAGGCTTCGCAATTCTGCCACGGTTTTTTTCACCAGCACGGGAGTCAGGTTTTGCAGGCAGTCGTAGTGCTGGAATCGGCAAGTCCGCTCAAAGCAAGGAGAGCACTCGACTCCAAGGGAAAGGTGCAACGCCTTCGGCCCGATGGGGCGGGTCCATGCCGGAGACGACGAGCCAAACAGGCCCAGGGTGGGAATTCCCAACGCAGCTCCAAGATGCATGGCGCCGGAATCATTGCACACAAGCAAATCCGCACGTTGGAGTAATGCGGTCAATTCGGCAAGGTTGCTCTCCCCGCAGAGATTTCGGACATGGGAGAGGTCGGCACCGATTTGCTCGCCGAGCACCCGATCTTGCGCGAGTCCGGTTACGATCACAGGCAGGTCAAGTTCCTGAGCCAAACTGCGGTAATGCGCCAGCGGCCACTGCTTGGCCGGGCCGTATTCGGCTGCCGGAGCCAGCACTGCATAACGCTCCGGGAGTTGAGGCGTGATGTGGCTGAGTTGCTGATCCACCCAAGCGGTTTCCGGGGTGATCCGGGGCGGGTGATCCTCCAAAGCCAACCCCTGTTCGAGCAGGTCGAGGTATTCACTCACCAAGTGCTGAGTGCGCAGCGGGTGCCGCCGCTGGATCGGATGCGTGAGCAGCCAGCGCCGACCTTCCCCTCGATAGCCGATACGCGCTGGGACTCCACTGCTCCACGCCATCCACGCCGAGGAAAAACTGGGGGGCAGCACATAAAAACGATCATACGCTGCGGATCGGAGTTTTTGCCCAAACTGGCGGGCGGATTCGGTTTTGCGGTCGAACACCTTGATTTCTCCCCGCAACGGCAGCGGCAGGGTTTCCAGTCCTTTGCGCACGATCAAGTCCACCTGCGCTTCCGGAAACTGCTCCAGCACCACCCGGATAAACGGTGTGGCCATCACGAGGTCACCCAGCCAATTGGGGGTCCGAATGACGATACGCACGGCCTATTCCAATCGGGAGGCTTGGGTGGGAATGGCCGTGCAGTTGTAGTGGCCATCGGGGAGATAGGAAACGTAATGCTCCAGTTTGAGCAGTTCCGTGCGGTGACGTTCCCGAACCCAAACGGTTCGATCCTTCACCAGAAAATGACTGACATCGAGATTGCCGCAAACCTGTCGAACGTGGGCGAGTTGTGCGACGGTGGGGGCTTCGTACTTGAGGGTCGGTGGAGGTTCCGCCTCACACGCGGTGAGGCAAGGCAGGAGCAAAGACAGCCCTTTCAGGCCCAAGCGGGTTGTCATGTGAGCCGACGGGTCATCCGTTCCGAGGCCAAACTTGTGGGAACTCGTCCGCGTCCAGCGGATCGCCCACGTTGAGGCGTTTTTCCAAACCGGGAAACGGCGGGGACATATCTCCGGAACGTTGGGCGTAGGTGGTGTCGTCCCCCAGCCAACGGGCAGCAAAACCCCGGCGTCGCAGCGTCTTGGACTTGTTCGGCGGAGCGCCATGCACGGTGAGGTAGTGGAAGGCAATGGCGTCTCCGGGTTCCAGATCCCATGAGCGGATGTCGTAATCCTCGCGCTGGTTTTCGATGTCCGGAATCGGCTCCAGCCATTCCTCAGTGTGGTTGAAATCAACCCCGCTGAACTTGCGGGGCAGGAACCACTTCCCCCATGCGTGGGAGCCAGAGACAAACTCCGGACAGGTGGCTTGGGGCACGGTGTCCAAGGGAATCCAGAAACTCACCACCTGCTTGCCGTTCACACAGTAGTAGGGTTGGTCGTGGTGCCACGGAGTTGGGTTGGAAGTTCCGGGTTCCTTGACCAGAACGTGTTCGTGGAAGATGCGCGCTGTTTGCGATTGCATCAGGTCTGCGGCGATTTCTCCGGCGGGTGAATCAAAGAAGAAACTGCGATATTCCGGAATGCGATCCCAGTTGCAATAGTCGCCAAAGAAATTTCCGACGTCACCTTCCGTCGTGTAGGTTTTGCTGAATTCTCCGGGAGCGGCCATGTTGCGGTCCACCCCCTTGCGTAGCGTGTCCACCCATTCGGTGAACACTCCGCGCAGGACAATCGCCCCCACTTGCTGAAATTCCTGAATGTCGGCTTCCAAAAGTTTGGACATGATGCTTCCTGCTTAAAATGACGGGTTGGTTAAAAGTAGTTCTAGGCTAATCTGTCTGCTCATTGAAAATCAACCTGAAAAGCACTTTTGCTTTGGTTCCCTGAACTCACCCCTCGAACCCTTGCAGCACATTGACGGTGTTGATGCCCAACTCCTCAATGTCGTAACCGCCTTCCATGACAAAAAGCGTGGGCCGCTGCAATTCGGCAATCAGTTTGCCGGTGGTCAGAAAATCATCGGACTTCAACTTGAAGAAGCTGATCGGATCTTGCTCGAAGGTGCCCACTCCGAGGGAGACCACAATTGTTTCGGCTCCGAATTGGTCAAGCTTTTCCAGCGCTTCCTTGAGTGTGTTGCACCACGCTTCGAACCTCGTTCCGGGAAGCATGGGGCGGTTGAAGGTGGTGCCTTCTCCAGCGCCTTGTCCGGTTTTCTCCAGATATCTGGAGAAGTGGGGAAAGGCCTCGCGGGGGTCGCCATACAAAGAGAGGTACAGCACATCCTCGCGTTCGCAGAAGATATCCTGAGTGCCGTTGCCGTGGTGAAAGTCAATGTCGAGGACGGCGACGCGTCGCGCCCCGTGATCCCGGAACCACTGCGCGGCAATGGCGGCGTTGTTCAGAAAACAGTAGCCCCGTACATGTCAGAGGCCGCATGGTGTCCGGGAGGCCAGAGCGAGAACACGGCCTGCTCATCGCCTTGCTGGAGCAATTCGGCCCCGTCAACGCCACATCCTTGCTCGCCACCGAGGCTTCCCAGGTGCCTGAGCTGATGGAGGTTTTCGAGGACAGCGAGTAGTGGCCCATCTTGCCTTCGATGAAGGTCGGTATACGCTGGGTCATCCGACGCGCAGGCCAGCAGGTGGGGATGCCCTCGCCTTCGTATTCCGTCTTGGAGCACTCGTCCCACGCCACGCGCAGGAACTCCACGAACTCTGCATCGTGCAACGTCAAAACGGGGTCCCGGCCAAATTCCTTGGGGGTGATCACCTCACCCAGTTGCTCGCTCTGCACCCGTTGCAAAACAATCTCGGCGCGGGAAGGTCCTTCATAAGGAGGCACGAGCGTCCCACCGTAAAGCTAGGTTTTTGCATCGTGCAACCGGTGTTTTTCCGAATAAACCGTGATCATGAGTTTTCTCAGAAAGGGGTTTCAGTGGTTTCGGAAACCGACTGGACAAAGCGTTCCATGCCTGCGGAGCGAGAGCCTTTGACAAGGACGACATCTCCGGGGTTTCGGAGTTGCGAAAACGCTTCTGCCAATTCAGTAAAATCGGTGAAGTGCTGGGTGGATTTCGCAAGATGAGAGGCGGTGCGCCAGCCTTCGGTGTAAAACGCCGAATCGTCTTCGCCAAAGGTCAGGAGCTGCTCGAATCCGGAGGCGGCAAGCAATGCCCCCACTTTTCGGTGCAACTCCGGGCTGTGTCGTCCCAGTTCCGCCATGCGGCCCACAACGGCGATTTTACGACGATCTGGATAGAGGGTTGCCACGACTTCAGCCACGGCCTGGAAGGAGGAGGGGTTGGCGTTGTAGGTGTCGTCAATCAGCGTCCAGTCGGCTTGTTCCCGGACATGAAACCGTCCGGACGGCGTGATTTGCAGTCCAGAAACGGCGTTCCGGAGTTTGGTAACAGAAATACCTTGCTCCGCCAGCAGGAGCAGCGGCCCGATCAAGTTTTGCACTTGAAGCGGGTTGCTGAGTGGACAAGAGAACTTGGTGTCACACAAACGAAAGTCGGTTCCGGAAGAATCACGGGCAAGCAGTGCTACCGTCTCCGTGCCTGCATTGCTGGGTTCGGTTTCCCAACACCACGTCAACAACCGCACGTTGTGCTGAGCCGCGATTTTCTTCAAGATCCCCAAGTGCTTGGTGTGTGCGTGAGTGACCACCACAGACCCCGGTGCCATTCCGGAAAATAGTCCAGATTTTTCGCGGGCTACCCCTTCCGTGCTACCCAGAAATTCCAAGTGACTCTCACCAATGTTTGTGAGAATCCCTCCCGCCGGACGGACCATACGGGAGAGGGTTGGGATTTCGCCAAACTGATTGGTGCCCAACTCCAGCACCCACCACGGCGCCTTGAGCGGTGCGGCCAGCAGAGTCAAAGGCACCCCGTAGAGGTTATTGAGGTTGCCCTTGGTTGCGTAGGTGTTGGAGTCGAGCGAACGACATAAACTGCCGAGCAAATCCTTGCTGGTGGTCTTGCCGTTGCTGCCCGTGATGGCCAACACCTGCCCGGAAAACCGCTCCCGGAGCAGTCCCCCCCAAACGAGCAGTGCCTGATTGGGATCGCTCACGCTCAGGCACGGCAGGTTTGGCGGAAGCTCATTCGCAGAAAACCGCTCTCGATCGAGGATCACGCCGCCCGGTTTTTTGCCGACTACTTTCGGAATGAAATCGTGCCCATCAAACGCATCACCCCGCAACGCCAGAAACCAATCGCCCGACTCTAAAGTCCGGGAATCGTGGCTGAGCGAGACGATTTTTTCTGTCCCGGAAGCGTTGACAAGGGTGCCCGCTACTGCTTCGGCAAGTTCAGCAGCAAGGATGGGGCAGGCGAGTTTCATGAGGGCACCAGCGGCTCCAGCATGGGCTTGGGCGGTTTGACATTCGTGGGGTTCGGAACTTTCGCAAGTTGCTCAATGGCGCTCCGCAAGCTTGCGCCTTCCCACGCTTGGGGGCTTGTGCCATAGCGAACCTGCAACAACTCATCCACCGGTTTCTGCAAAACAGGATCGAGCCGCACGACATCTTCCAGATTCTGCAAATATTCCTGCGGATGCCGCAATCGTTCCCATTCCAACAGGATGGAGCGCGTTTTTGTATCATCGTTAGCCTTGCAGGCACTCAATAATTTTCTACTGGCTTTCCGGAGGTTCGCGGTGCTGGCCTCGGTTTCGGGTTCCTCCGGAGATTCCTTGCGACGCTTGGACCAACCCCACCAGCCGAGGGTCAACCCCCACAACCCAAATGAAGCAAAGGCCAGCCACTTCCAAAAGGGGCCGGCGACGGGTGTCGGCAAAAGACTAGCGGGCGCAGATGTGAGGTCCATGCGGGTAGCTTGGGCTTGGGACGCGGCAGAGGGGATCGCCTCATAAACCTGCTCCGGTAGCACGGCTTCCCGAAAACGCTCGTGCTGCGTGTCCCACCAACGTAGCCGCAGTTCCGGCAGCACAAAGCGTCCGGCACGAACGGGGATCAAGGCCCACGACTGTTTCCATTCGCTGCGGAATCCTGATTTTACTAGGGTTTTCATGGACGTGGGAGTATCCGGATAGGCACGAATGCCTGCGGGCACAACCAACTCAAGCGCAGGCAGTTGCGAGGGTAGCACACCTTCGGCGTGGATCACCAACTCTACCGTGGTCGGCTCACCCACCCGGAACTGCGGCGGGTTTGGTTTCCAGACTCGTGCAAGCTGCACCTGTCGTGCGGGCAGCCACCACCCGGATTGTCCCGCAGGGAGCGACTTGACCGTCACCGTGCGCTCCGGAGTTTGCCGATAGATGCGCTTCGTGTTGCGGTTGAACATCCGCAAATTCTGGAACGGATCGCGTGAACGCCCCACCTGCACCTCGCCCTGATAGCGCAAGCTCGGCAGTTTCAATGTTCCGGACTGCTGCGGGTAAATCAGATAGTGCAGAGTTGTAACCTTGGCCTTGCGTCCAGCCACCATCTCAATTTGTGTTTGTGGTTCGCTGCGTTCGACCTGCGCGTTGAATTGCTCTACAGGCGACAGCGACTCGTTTTCCGCTTCGACGGAGCGAATGATGCGCACGGTGTACCGCAATTCCTCTCCGGGATAAACCGACTCGCGGCTCAACTGTGTTTCCAGTTCCACAGGAGAGGGCGCCCCCGATGGTTGCGATCCCGGACTCACGACTTTGAGGACAAACGGCTGCGTCTGCTCGTTGCCCACCGGAATTGCCGGAATTGTGAAATCCCCTGCCGCATGAGGCACCAGCGTGAAAATCCAGCGCACCGCATGCGTGACCTGTGTATTCACGATGGTCGTGCTGTTCTGCACACTGCGGCTCACCACCTCAAACCCACGCAACACCGAAAGATCCGGCTGCGCGCCTGTTTCGGCGTTTTCTGCTTCCACGGTAAACTGAAAGGTTTCTCCTGCCACCACCGGATTGCTCACCACCCACGAGCGCACCTCTGCCTTGAGGATTCCGGCAACCACCAAGAGGATCAGCAAGGCAATTCCGCGTTTCACCATTGTTGCACCGCTTTTTTTCGAGTTCCACGTCGCTGTTGTTCACGCAGAAGTTTGTTGCGCAACAAGCGTCCGGGGTCATCTGGAATTTTCCTCAAGGCCATTTCTAACAGTTGTTGTTCCGGACTCATGCCTTGTTCGGAATCTGCGGGAGTGGCCATACTTTGCTTGGCATCGTCCCCGTTTTCAGGGGCTTTGGCTGTCCGAGTCTTTTGTCGCCCTGAGTTTTCGAGGGTATCCTGGGTTTCGGAATCTGCTTGCTGGGCTTGTTCAGAATCGCTGGTTGAGGTTTCCTCTTCGCCTCCAGAAGCTCCGGAGGATTGTTGAGCAGACTGCTCAGAGGATTCAGAATCGCCACTTTGCGAATCCGCAGATTGCCCCTGTTGCTCGGACTGGGATTGTTCCTGCTGGGAATCCTGTTGCTGTTGTTCGGACGAGGATTGTTGGGGTTGTTGCTGCTCCAGAAGTTTGCGCAGCAGGTCACGGTTGAATTGCGCATCCTCGTGATCCTGATCCAATTTGAGTGCTTTTTCGTAAGCCCCAAGCGCTTCCGGGTAGCGTCCTAGCTTTGCCAGCGCATTGCCTCGGTTGTAGTGGGATCGTGCGCTCTTCAAGGACGCGAATTCCTGTGCCGCCGCTTCGTACTGTTCTCCCTGATAGGAGGCATAACCTCGCCGCTCCGGATCGTCGAAACGCTCGGCGGCTTGCTCAAACTTGGATTGTTCCAGCAAGGTCTGCGCCTGTTGATCCGGAGTTTGCCAAAGGTCACGCCACTCCCACGCCCGCACCGAAGACACCGAACCGAAAAAACAGATCCCGATCAGCAAACTCCACATCCCCCGGCGGAAAAACAAGGCACCCAACGGCAGTGCCGCCAGCAGCAACCACGGGCCTTCCTCTGCCCACTCGTCAGTGACTCGCTGCTCGCCTTTACGCTCCTCAAACTCTGCTGCAAATCCAGATTCTGCGAGCAGAATATCCAGATCGGTGTCGTCCACCGTCATCCGCACCACTTGCTCCGGGTTTGTCTTCCGCAAGTTTTCCAATTCCAGTTTTGGAATCACGATGGCCCCATCGGCATCCTTGAGAAACCCACCCTGTGCAAGTGGAATTGGACTGCCTTCTGTAGTGCCCACCGCCAAAATCCGCAAGCGGTGCCATCCGAGCAATTTTGCAATGGTCGCCGCCTGTTCAGGATCAACCCCATCCGTGATCCAAAGAATACCTCCGGACTTGGCCCCTCGATTGTCCAGCAATTCCACCGCTAACTGCAACGCCAGATCAGCTCGGCTTCCGAGGCTGGGCATCAGTTCTGGATGCAAAACCCGAGCAAGGTGCGCCAAGGTTTTGCTGTCTGTCGTGAGCGGGGCAATCACATGCGCGTCTCCAGCGTATGCGAGCAGTGCGGTTTCGCCTTCATCTAACCTCTTGAGCAAATCGAACAACTTGAAGCGTACTTTTTCCATGCGGCTCGGCTTGAGATCGCCTGCCAACATTGAATACGAAAGGTCCACCACCACCACCCTTGCGGTCGTTTGCGTGTAAAGCGGCTGGGGCAGGCGTTGCCATGCTGGCCCCGCCAACGCCAGCACGGTCAGGGTGAGCAAGGATGCAAGCAACACCGAGCGGAACTTGCCCGATTTTCGAGAAGCCGAAGTGCCCGTCAGGAACTTGAACAGATGCGCGTCCACATGGCTTTGCCAATCGTTCTGCCCTTGCAACTGCCGACCCCACCACCACGCAAAGCTCCACGCCACCGGAAGCCCCAGCAGCCACCAAGGCCGTAGCAAGTGAAAGTTTTCAAGCACAGAATTCAAAGGCCGCACACTGTTTTAGGCAAATGCTTGGGAAAAGAACTGACAGTCCAGTTGAAGCTGTTGGGCCACCCGAAAAGAACAGGATCAGCAAGACACAGAAAGCGGACCAGTGAACCTGACCGCTCGCTTTTTCAAAAGCTTTTCCACAGCGGCCATTTTTGGTTTTTTCAAGCTAACATTTCCAATAAGACGGGATGCCAAACAGACAATGAGATTTCGCCTATTTTAGCACCCAATCGTGTTTTGTCAATGCTCGCTTCACCACACCCAGTCCTTGCCTGCTCCCGGTAACGCCACAAACCCTTCCCAGACGTCTCATCTTCCGAGACTTGGTAATCGTCATACCAGCCTTCATACAGTTTTTGTTTCAGCGGTTGGATCACGATGGCGTTGTTTTTCAACATAATTTCAGCTTCCTCCGACATTTCAATTTCAGACAAGAGCGCAGCAGAAATTCGGTTTGAAAGGCTCTGATGCTGACGCAGCTTGCCTCTCTTTATTAGACGGTGAGTTGCTTGAATCCGCGCCGCAGTTTTATTGCAACGGAGGGGTCTTGAGCTTTCCCAAGGAAGCCGCTAAATTGTTGGACTGACAGCTGAAATTGCTTGATCCAAGACAATTCCAGAATCCAGCTCCCATAGTTTAACAGGATAAAACGGGGGCTTCCTAAACTGCCGCTTGGGGTTCAAGTCCCTGTGGGGCGTCATCTCTTTTCCCTTTCTTTCCGGAAGCCCAACTTGACGGACGCCAACCCTAACATACTGCACACGGTGCGAGCGTATTGGTTTGGTGGTGTGGAGGAGGATGCTGCGCTGCTGGGAGACTGCCGGAAGCGTTGGTTTCAGTCGGGACAATCCCGGGACGAGGAAATCCGGCAACAGTTTGCCGAGTTGCCGGAGCAGTTTCAGGGCATGGCTCCGGGAGCGTTTTCCGAAGCGGGGATGCTGTTGGGTGCAGTGCTGGTGCTGGATCAGTTTCCGCGCCACCTGTTTCGGGGCATGGGCCGCGCCTTTGCCTACGATGCCTCCGCCCGTCAACTGACGCACCACGCCCTCGCGCAGGGCTGGGAACGGAAACTCCGTGAAATCGAAGGGCTGTTTTTACTGATGCCCTTGCAGCACAGCGAAACTCTGGAGGAACAAAAATTGAGTGTGCAGGCTGCTAACGAATTGCTCATGCGGTCGCGTCCGGGATACCGTGAAATGTTGGAGCAGAGCGTGGAATCTGCCGAGAAACACCGGGACATCATCGTGCAGTTTGGGCGTTTCCCGCACCGCAACCAAGCACTGGAACGAAAATCAACGGAGGCAGAAACGGAATGGCTGAAGGCGGGCGGGATGCGCTTTGGACAGTGATGATCCGGATCAGTCCAACCGCTGAATGTGGGCACCGATAGCGTTGAGGCGTTCGTCAATGCGCTCGTAACCCCGGTCAATCTGCTGGACGTTGTGGATTTCTGAGATGCCTTGGGCACCCAGCGCTGCGATCAGCAGTGCCATGCCCGCCCGGATGTCCGGAGAGGAAACAGGCGCGCCGCGCAACGGAGAAGGACCGGAGACCACCGCCCGGTGCGGGTCGCAGAGAATGATCTGTCCCCCCATCGCAATCAACTTGTCCACCCAGAACAAGCGACTCTCAAACATTTTCTCGAAGATCAGCACCGCCCCCCGGCATTGTGTGGCGGTGACAGTCATGATGCTCGTCAGGTCCGCTGGAAACGCAGGCCAAGGGCCATCGTCGATTTTCGGAATGCCTCCGGGGGTGTCGACCTGCACGGCTAGTTTCTGATCCCCGGGAACGTGCAAATCCTTCCCCTGCACCCGTGTTTCCACACCAAGACGATCGAACATCATCCGGGTCATGCGCAGATGCGGAACCGCCGCATTGCGGATGCACAATTCGCTGCGCGTGACCGCCGCCAGTCCGATGAACGAGCCGACCTCGATGTGATCGGGCTTGAGCGTGTACTCACCGCCGTGCAGCCGGGAAACCCCTGTCACGGTGATCAGATTGGTGCCGATGCCCGTGATGTTGGCACCCAGTGTGTTGAGGAAGTGGCAGAGTCCTTGGACATGCGGCTCACAGGCGGCGTTGTAAATCGTGGTCGTTCCGGAAGCGAGTACGGCAGCCATGAGCGCGTTTTCGGTGGCCATCACGCTGGCTTCGTCGAGGTGCAAATCCGCCCCGTGAAACCCGGAGCTTTGCATTCGATAGATGTTGTCCTCGCCATCGGTTTCGATCCACGCTCCCAAGCCACGCAGTGCTTGCAAATGGGTACTCACCGGACGCAGCCCAATCTTGTCTCCGCCGGGAGCCGGGAGGTTGGCTGCTCCCAAACGGGCAAGCAGTGGAGCCGCGAGCAGGAAAGAACCACGTATCTGCGATGCCTTGCCGAACTCTGGAGTCGATGACGAAAGGCTCGCAGCATCAAAACGAAGCTGGTGCGGACCAAGTTCGGTGATCCGCACTCCAAGACTGGTGAGCAGTTCACACATCATCGTGATGTCCCGGATTTTGGGGAGGTTGCTCAGCACCACAGGTTCTGTGGTGAGCAGCAGGGCCGCCAGGACCGGAAGGGCTTCGTTCTTATTGCCGGATGGGGTGATGGAGCCGGAGAGACGGTGGCCGCCCTCCACAATGAATCGAGTCATGGATGTGATGTGAAATGAAAACTGTCTGAAGCACTCAGGTGCAAAAGTGGGGCAAAGACGTGAGTTTGCAGCAACTTGGAGTGAAAATCTTACAGCGGATTCGGATGCTGAGAAGGGGCTGTGTCTTAAACTGCCGAGGCAATTGCACGCAACACGGTGGCTATACCTGCCACGGCATCCCATCCGGAAGTGTGGCCAATGCAAGCAATTGCGTCCACCTCTGCTGCAAGTTCATCAGCATCCGCCTCAAGGAGTGCGTTCAACATTCGGTGCAGTGCCTCACTCCCCTCACCAAGCGCGGCGGCTTGTAAATGGGCACGGCTCACCGGCCCCGTAGCCTCAAGCAGGGCAACGATCGGGATAAAGAGTTGCTGCCGGACTGTAATCTTCCCACAGGCATGCAACGCGATGAGCATTCCCCCTAGAAAATCATCACCAGACGGAGTGAGACCCGGCCCCAGTCCCAGCAGTGCTGCAACCGCTTCGTGAGCAGGCGGTCTTCGTGTTTGTGCTGCAAAACTTTCATCGAGCCAACCCTCCAATACCGCAATTGCAGGTGCAGCCGCATGGCTTTCCGCAGTTGCAGGAAAAACATGGTGACACGACCGCAGAAAGCGTCCGAGTCCTTCCGTCGGCAACCTCGTCTCTGCGAGGTTTTCAAGTGCATCAAGCCCGTCCGCCAAGGAGGTTTTTGACCAGACGGGTGGCGGTGGCGGTTGCCAAGCACTTGCGCCTTGAATAGAGAGGATGGGGAAGTTGTCGAGGGTGATGCTGGTGGCCGTGAGTTTCACCAAGCTGCCAACGGAAAATCGTTGTATCCATCCCCGCCCGTATTTGCCCTCGACACTGACCATCAGCGGTCCAGAGCCGAGAACCGTATCGGCCAGGCAAATCCACGCTCCGTTCACATCAAGGTAGAGACTGCGCTCGTAAATTGCGGCGACTCGGCCAAACCGAACCCCGTCAAGGACTCGCCAGGCAACGGATCCAATTGCAATCGTCTGTCCCAGAGGGAAGCCTGCCAGTGATTCACCTGCGAATACGGGAATCGGTAGTTTTGGCTCCGGAATCTCAAGCATCCCGGACGAGGCAGCGCAAAGCCAGTGTTGCGGCATCAGCGTTGGTGGGGGCCACCACAATTCCACCATCAACCAACTTGCCCACCTGTGTTCGCCGATTCTGCGGATCGTCGTCCGTCCCGGTCACAGAGGCAACCACAACCGGCCGCTCTGTTCCTGCCGCCGCTACCACCCGGACGATTGTACCCGCCGGATCGGGATGGGCACCGAAACCGATCACAACGTCAAGCAGAATCACAGCAATCGTAGGGTCTGCTAGTGCGGTGGCCAGTTCTTCGTCACGCACAGTTGGGTCAATCATCGGGTGCGGACGCCCCCGCGTGTATTCATCACTGCCCAAATCAATGAGCAGATGCTTAGTCCCGGAACTGACGACCTCAGCCCCTGGGATCGGTGCATTTGATGCCACGGACACCCCTGCGTCCAGAAACACAACCTGTGCTTCTGAGGACAGTGTGCCTCCACTGAAAAGCCCGTGGATGCGCTGACGCCCAGGAGCAACATGAGGGATGATGGGTGTGAACTCAGGTGTCTGCTTGTTTGATCTGCCCGTCGCCAGTTCCGCAGCAGCCTTCAACGTCCGTGCAAAGCTGACGTTGTCTGGCAGTAGCGGTGCGTCTGCACCGAGAAAACAAACCGTAAAGGTTTTCTCGCTGTGGGCCAGTCTCTCAATGACACGATTGGCAACGGACGGTGATGGTGGTTTAGAAATCAGCACCACATGTCGTGTTGCCGAATCCGCTTCCAGCAGAGCGAGTGCCCCCAGTGTGCTGAGGCCACCAACCGCATCACTGAGGTCACGACCTCCAACACCAAGGGCGTGCGAAACTCCGTGCCCAGCCTGCGCGATCAGACTTGAGACTTCCTGTATTCCGGTGCCGGATGCGCCAATGATGCCAATGGCTCCTTGTGGAATCTGGTTGGCAAAGGCGAGCGGCACACCACCGATGATGGCGGTTCCACAGTCCGGTCCCATGACCAGCAACCCAGCCGCAACCGCTTCGTGTTTGAGCGCAACTTCTTCGGAGAGCGCAACGTTATCACTGAAGAGCATGACATTTAACCCGGCACGCAGAGCCTTGCGTGCCTCGGCGGCGGCGAAGTCCCCCGGAACTGAGATCAGTGCAAGGTTTGCAGCAGGCAGATTCTCCTGTGCCGAGCGCAACGTTCGAGGCCGCAAAGCAGCAGTGGTTGCATCACCAAACGCAGGCCGTTCCAGCAGGGTCTCGGCCTTGGCCATTGCACTTGCCGCAGTGGCTTCGTCCCGTGCCCTGACCGCGAGTATCAAATCCCCTCCAGTGGCTTTACGGCTGGCCTCTATCAGCAGTTTGGCGTTGTCAAGGAGTTTGAGGTTGGATGGGGTGCCGATCATGAGGGCAGCCTCCTCAACCCCGTCAAGGCCGGTGATGGAGCGGGAGATCTGCATCAGCATTACTGAGTCGAGAAACAGACCCGCGCAGACACGATTCACAAGCTTGCTCATTTCACCCCCAAGCGGGCAGCCAGTGCCTTTAGCGCCTGCTCAAAACAAGCCAGAGGTGCTTTGACGACGCCTGCACCGACCTGACCGATCCCCGGTTTGCAGTGAGCAATACCCGTGTTAATTGTAGGGGCAATGCCCGTTTCCACCACCAGACGGATATCGATTCCGGTTGGCACCCCTTGATAATCGAGGGCAGGAATGGTCCATTCGGGATTTTGTGTAAGCGTAATCTCACCCATGGTGCGGGTAAAATCGGCTGCACTGGACGGCACTCCCGCACCGACAAAACCAGCAACGGCCGGTGCTGCTGCCATCGCAAATCCCCCCAGTCCGATGGTCTCAACAATGGTGGAATCCCCCATGTCAGGATTGGCATCATCCGCACTAAAGCCCGGAAAATAAAGCCCTACTGGCATTTCCACTGGCGCGGTGAACCATTCATCGCCAAGACCACTCACGCGAATGCCAAAGTCGGTGCCATTACGACTCATCGCGGTGACCACACTAGAGCCTTCAATGCCATGTACCGGGTCCATGATTGCCTTGCCCAAGACCATGGCCAGATTGAGAAAAAACTGGTCGTTTGAGCCGATGAAGGCAAGTATTTCGGCCAACGCGGTGCGATCGTCCGTGGTGCGTGCAAGGTCGGGTGCTAATGTCCGCAACAACAGACTTGAACAAGCAAGGTTGCGCTGGTGCATTTCATCCCCCATGGTGAGCCCGCGGGCGACCAGTGGTTTGAGGTCAATCCCCTTGCCGACACGAAGAGCAGCACCAAGTGCCGGACCCAGAGTATCCCGTAGCCAGCCCAAACGCTTGAGCACCGAGGCGTCGTTGCCACCAAAACGCATCACCTTGCCCAATCCCTCGTTGATGGTGCAGAACGCACGGTTGCCACTGGTGCGGTTCTCCACCACCAGCACCGGCTGGCTGCGTGTGGTCACGCCGGTCATGGGGCCGACCGCACCAAAATCGTGGTTTGGTTTGAGACGGAACGCTCCGGACTCGGCCAACCGCTCTGCATCGGCGAGGTCTGCGGCCCAACCTTCGAAGACGGCAATGCCAACGACTGCACCGCGCATTGGTCCGCACATGCTTCCCCAGTCGAGCGGGGGTCCGGCATGAAGAATCATGCCCTCCACAAGAGCAGGGATCGCCTCACTGGCCGGAATCACATCAACCAACACCGGCTCAGCCCCCAGCATCCGGTGGATTGCCTCCGCATTGGCCTCACGGATAGTCGTGCCCACTTGCCTTGGTGTCGTCATCAGTCACTCAGTTTGGCAAGGAGATTGGCGAGTTCAACATCCCCATGTGCAGGCGGTGACCAGTCCACATGTACCACCGGGGTTCCCTGTTTCGTGAGTTCATCAGCAAAGGACGCAAGTCCAATGTTGATCACTTGCGGTGGACTGTTGAGGAGAGACGGCGGTACCGACTTTCCCTGACTCTGGACACCGCCTGTTGGTTGTTCGGGCTTTGTGCTCATTGCTCGTACACCTTGTAAGCGGCATCCACTCCGGCACCCGGAGGCGCGACGAAACCATTACGGCGCATCACAGTTTCGAGAGTATTGAGACAGCGCAGAATGTTAGCTTTTTGACACACATAACCCATGGTACCAATGCGCCAGATCTTGCCGCGTAGCGGGCCGAACGAGGTGCCGATTTCGAGCCCGAAGTCTTCCAGTAATTGTGTTCGCACCTGCTCACCGTCGCCAAGTGTTTCAGGGATAAAGACTCCGGTTACATTGTCCATCCGGTGGCGTTCGCTGCCAAAGAGTTTCAGACCCATGGCGGTGAGTCCGGCGCGGAGGGCTTGGCTGGCGATGCGATGCCGGGCAAATCCCGATTCAAGCCCTTCCCGGAGCACTTCCTGAGCACAGGTGTGGGCAGCGTAGAGCATCGAGGTTGCCTCGGTGTGATGGTTGAGACGCTTCGGACTCCAGTAATCCATCAGCATTGCAAGATCAAAGTAGTTCGACTGCACGATCAACCCATCCGCATCAGCGGCGTCCTCGGAGCGAATGCCAGCTTCGACATGCTTGCGTGCGTTCACTATTTCAGCAACACGTTCGTTGATCGTGACCGGAGAGCATCCCGGCGGACCGGAGAGGCATTTCTGTAACCCGGCAGTGACGGCATCAAGACACCACTTGTCCGCCTCGATCGGCATCCCTCCCAAGGTTGCTGTTGCATCCACATAAACCACGGTACCGGCTTCACGGCATAAAGGGCCAATCTCATCCAGCGGCTGGGCCATTGTTGTTGAGGTGTCGCCATGGACCAGAGCCATAAAACGCGGCTGGTGGGTGCGGATTGCATCAGCAATCTGGTCCGGTTCAAACACCGTTCCCCATTCAGCTTCAATGTTGATCACTTCCGCTTGGCATCGTCTTGAAATTTCTGTCAGCAGGTGGCCAAACCGGCCGAAAATCGGCACCAGCACTTTATCGCCGGGTGAGATCATCGAACTCAGACACGCCTCAATGCCTGCGCGGGCGGTGCCATTGACAAGGAATGTCCACTGGTTTTGTGTTTGGAAGACGTGTCGGTAGAGCGTCATGACCTCGTTCATGTAACCGGTGAACTGCGGATCAAACTGCCCCAGCATCGGCAATGACATTGCACGCAACACGGCAGGATATACATTCACTGGACCCGGCCCCATCAAGAGGCGTTGTTCCGGTTCCAGCGTTTTGAATTCTGAAGAGTTCATCAACTTGTTCTGCTGCAAAAAGATTAGAAATTCCTTGTGGATAATTTAGCTTTCCTGATCTGGAAAGATATGGGTGCCTGCTTCACCGCGTAGTGCAGGCAGGGCTTCTTCAAGATGACCGATGATCGCATGCTTGCCCCCCCCTTCGATGAAACGAATTGCAGCTTCAATTTTAGGCCCCATACTACCTGCGGGGAACTGCCCTTCTGCAAGATGTTTTTTTGCTTCAGAAAGCGTGAGTTGATCAAGTTCTTGTTGCTCGGGCTTGCCGAAGTTGATCGCCACTCGGGAAACGGCAGTCAGGATCATGATTTCCTTGACACCCAGCACATTCGCCATGTGTGCCGTGGTCAGGTCCTTGTCAATCACAGCTTCCACGCCATGCCGGAGTCCATGCTGGTCACGCACGACCGGAACGCCGCCCCCACCTCCTGCAATCACCACCGTGCCTCGACTGGCCAAATCCTCGACCAGAGAAATGTCGCAGATGTGCTTGGGTTTTGGCGAAGCAACAACCATGCGCCATCCACGTCCGGCATCTTCACGCATGGTCCACCCCATTTGCTCGGCAAGTTCCTTGGCTTTTTCCTCACTGTAAAAATAACCCACTGGCTTGGTCGGGTTTTGAAAACCCGGATCGTCTGCATCAACTTCAACTTGGGTGACCAAGCCAACAACGTGACGTGGATTGCCGATCTTGCGGAGGGCGTTTTCAAAGGCCTGCACGAGCAGGTAGGCCGTCACACCCTGCGTGTTGGCCACACAAATGTCCAAAGACATGGGAGCGACTTGTTCATGCGCAAGAGCCTGACGCATCAAGACCTTGCCGACTCCGGGGCCGTTGCCGTGCGTAATGATCAACTCATTGTCCAGTTTCAACAAGGGCAACAAGGACCGTGCCGTGTCTTTGGCAATGGCCACCTGCTCCTCTGAGGTTCCTTTGATTCCCGCCGGATGAATGGCATTGCCACCCAGCGCGATAATCATGCGTTTGGAGATTTCTCTGTCTCTAGTCACGGAGGACTCCTTGAAAAGGGTTACTCATTTCGAGTGCTGAACGTTTGGAACAACTTGGCGATTTCCGGGGCTGGTAGGCCTGCGTCCAAGGCCAAGGACAAAAGCAATGCGGATTTTTGCGGATTGAGAATGCCGGATGGAACAACATTGTCGCCTTGCACAGGCGTCATTGTTTCCGGCATCACCGTCACCTGCGACACCCGCGAAGAAACAACGACGACGCAGTCAGAACGCACCATTCCAGTGATTTGTGCGACCAAGCTATCGGGCATCGTCCCAGCTCCAAAACCGGCAATCACCAATCCTTTGCATGCTGTTCTGCCCCAATCATCAAGCGTGCGCACGCCACATCCCCCCCGGAGCAAAACAAGATCCACATGCGGTAATTCGTTTTCATTCCGTAAATGCTCGTGGAACCTGCCTGCAAGCGGGGAACGGCTTGGCCCACCAAAAACCAGCAAACGCTCTCCGGAAATGCGTCCTACAGGTCCACCGGGATAGGCGCGAAAAGAATCCAGCGCCACAGAATCAGTCTTGAGTGCTTGCCATCCCGGAAACACCAAACCGTTCATGGCGATCAGAATTCCATGATCCCGGAGTTGCAGGGAGGCAACCGAGAGCGCCGCTTGAAAAAGATTCGCAGGACCATCCGCACTGAGCGCGGTGCCGGGACGCATGGCCGCCGTCAGGACCACCGGTTTCTTTGGCTGGCACACCAGTTCCAGAAAAAACGCAGCTTCTTCAAGCGTGTCGGTTCCGTGGGTGACGACCACACCATCAATGTCTGCGTCTACAGTCAATTCCTCGATTCTGCGGGCCAGTTTCCGCCACTGGACCGGCCCAAGATTTTCGGATCCTGTGGCAAACAGATTCTCTGTCCGAATCTCAGCCACTTGCTCCAAACCGTCAACCGCTGTCACAAGCTCGGCAGCCTCAATGCGTCCGGATTCATAAGCTGCGGTGGTCGCCGAAGCTCCCGCCCCGGCAATGGTTCCACCTGTTCCGAGCACATAGATTTTCGGCATGTTCGGCATTGCTCTACCTTTCTCCTGTTTGGCGTGTCCTAGACGCCGCAGATGTTGGCGAGCAGGGACATCCTCAGGGGCACCGAGAAGCCAATCTGCTTGAAGTAGAGTTCATGCTCGCTGGCGTCAATCGCAAAATCAAACTCACCTTCGTTGCGTGGCAGTGAATGCATCAATCCGACGGTTTTTCCGCTCTTTTGTTTGATTTTCTGCAAACCCTCCAAGGTGAAGTAGTATTCAGCCATTTTCTTCAGGAAATCGTCACGACCAGGATCTCCCTTCTTCACCGAACAACCCGGCAGATAAACGAGATCCACGCCTTCATCGGCAATCATCTCCTCATGTTGGGCAATGGTCAGATCATTGACCTCAACGAAATTCGCATTCATTGCCTGCAATTTTTTGCGAATAACATCAGAAGTTTCAAGCCCAGTTGTGCCCGAATAGATCAATCTTGCGCCCATGCGAGCCAAGCCAAGCCCAAAGGACTGTCCCGAACGCGCACGGGAGAGATCCGGAGTTGCGATCATGACGGTCATTTTCTTGAAATCAGCACCCAGTGCCCGATAGGCCGTGTACATGTCGAGCAACCCCTGAGTCGGGTGTGTTACATTTCCGTAGCCTCCACTGATGATGGGCGAAACATCACTTCCCAATTGCTCGATGGTGTCAATCACACTCTCATCCGGATGACGAAAGACAATGACATCTGCGTACTGCGAGGTGACCCGCAGCGTATCATAGAGGGATTCCCCTTTTGCAGCAGAAGAACTGACCAGCGGATTGGATTCTGTGATGACATTTCCTCCCAAACGGAACATCGCTGTTTCGTGGCTGAATCGTGTGCGGGTGCTGGGTTGGAAAAACTGCGTGCAGAGTACTTTTCCTTCAAGTAACGGGATGCGGTAACGCCAGAACGGTTCGAGCATTGCTGCCGTCTGGAAAAGGTTATCAAGTTCAGTGGGTGATAAATCGTCAATGAAAATCAAATGCCGTCCCTTAATACCGGTTTTCTCGATTTGTTTGACGATGTCATTAGGGCCGAAATCTACTGTAAGAGTCATAGTGTTTAATTTAAAAAGATGTTAGAAAAAATCAGGATTAGAGTTCCTCATGTGGGTTCATATCCCTGGCGTAATTGTACAAGGGCGTTTCCTCCCCAATGATGCTAAAATAGTGCAGGTCTACGGTTAAGGTTGAAAAGCTTGGAACTGGCCAAGATACTGTTTGGAACGCGGATAGGCGTAACCATTTCGTTTACTGGTTTGCAGTCCGAGCGCAACTAAACTTTCTACAAGTTTTACTGCGGCGGTAACTCCATCAATCACGGGCACACCGAATTCTTTTGAAAGTTCCGTTGCAAGATCAGCCATTCCCGCACAGCCAAGTACAATGGCTTCGGAACGGTCTTCATCCAATGCTTTCTGAATCTCAACACGGATGAGTTTTGTCGCCTCCG
>LWDU01000348.1_pt1 | contig 22637 bp, 17 predicted proteins | sample 727161 | NCBI WGS metagenome assembly LWDU01 (sample SAMN04566230, study PRJNA314399) | hydrothermal vent metagenome | isolation source: deep sea hydrothermal plume seawater | place: Mexico: Gulf of California, Guaymas Basin | collected 2004-07-11
TCTTGTAATAGTTTTATCTGGTTCTTTCGATCTCGGAATAAATTATCTTTAGTGTCACCGGCTGCCAGTTGTACTTGATGCTCTTTAATTTTTGCCTGTATTTCTCTTCCCTTTTGCTGCTTTTCTTCAGGTGTATCTTCCCAAGGCATAGATATGGATGAGAATATTTGTTGAACCTTTGCAATCATATCTTTAAATAACTGAACTATTTTATCTGGTATAGATTTAAATAATTCCATAATCTTGTCACCCAATCCAATCTTTTCTCCACCGGCACCCTCAAAGGTTAGTAGATTCGTAAAGTAGTCTTTAATTTTTTGCCATGCTTCACCTATAAATTTTGTGAACGACCATCCACCTTCTTCTGTAGCACCTGCGTCTTTACCCCAAGATAATAATCCTGTAAACCAATCTTTTACAGCCTTCCATTTTCCCATGACCCATTCTTTGAGGGAAAACTTTTCGGTTGATTCTGCTGCATCATCCCAACCAAATAATTTCATTATCCATACAAGTGGTTTTTTGAGCATATCAAGGATAAAATCTCCTACTGATAGCATTCCACCAAAATATCCTGCAAATAAATTAGTTAATGCTGCAACTGGATCACTGAATAAGAGATTGAACCATTCATAGATGTCATCTAAAAATTCATTGAACATATCGGAGAAAGAAAAACTATCAAGTAATTTTTCAACATCTTCAAATCCTAAGAATCCTGCGATCCAAGAAACACCATCTTTGATCAGATCCAGCATTCCGAAAATCAGACCATCAAGAATACCACCAAAGAAACCGATGATTGCATTGAAGAATTTTGCCATTATTCCTTTACTCTTACTAACCGCATCTTTTGCTTCAAAAAATCCTTCTACAAGACTGATGATAACTTGAATAGGATAAAATAATTTAGCAAAGAAAGTTCTAAATATTTTAAAGAATTTTCCAAAAGTGGAGAAAAATTTACTAATCGGCCCTCCACCTCCACCAAAAAGTTTTGTTATTGGAGAGAAAAATTTTGATATTTTTGTTCCAAAAGTTGTTAGCATTGTTTTGAATTTAAGGAATGCATTTGAAATCGCTTTGAATACTTTACTTTCTGTAAAGAATGCTTTTATAGCGGTAATAAATTGACTAATTTTTCCACCTTTACCAAAAATACCCTTCAGGGTGGCAGTAACATTTGGAAACATACTAGCAAGTTTCCCTCCAAGAATGTTTCCAAAAAATTTGAAGATTTTTCCCCACATACTTAGAAAACCTGTTACTAATCCAGCACTTGCTCCTATAAGTGCACCAGATATTGCGGCAACTACCGCTGCGCCTAAACCAACTAAACCTAATCCACCCCAAGCAAATTTCATAGCCAACATATCGGCTAATGTATCAAACATTCCTCCATCTTGCTTTTGCCAATTCAGAACATTAACATCAGTCGCACCCAGTTTATCTTTTCTTGCCCTTGCGGCCTCTTTTCTAGATTCTGTTTCTGCTGCAGCAGCTGCATCCGTTGCTTCTAATGATGCTTTACTTTGTGCAACCAAAGTTTCTGTGAGATTTTGGACATTACCAAGACCTACTTCTGTGGTACCATTCAGTTTAGAAAGTTTATCACTAACCTCACTTAGTTTTTTGTCTTGTGCTGTTTCCGCCATTTATTATTTACCTTGTTTCATTTTTCTATTTTGTTCATTAATTCTTGCGTTTTCTTCTTTTAACCATTGTTGTAATAATAACACATATACTTGTCTGTCAAAAGGGGTCATATTTTCAATATCATAAAGACTCCACTTGTGATGCTGAATCATGGCGAAGTTTGTTTGAAAATGATTCGCCAAGGAGTCATGACTCAGCGCTATCCGAAAAAAGAATCAATCCCCTGAAGTGTTACTGTAGTAGATTTTCCACATTTAGTACATGTCCATGGAACCTCTTTACTTAGTCTAGGCATATCTTCAAAAAAACTTCTAATTCTACCAAATTGTTCTGAATTAAGTGATTCGATAAAATCATTTAATTCCGTTTTAGTGGTATCTCTTGACTTATATATCTCTTCACCTTCCCAAATATATTCAATAGATTCAGTAATTAGTTTAAATATTTCATCAGCAGTTGGGTCCGTACCTGAAGTAATAAATTTTTGCATGTTATCAAGTTCAGGATATTTTAATTTTATACCAATATCTTTTGTAATGTTTATCCTACCATCACTTACTTTGGAAGTATCTACTTCTATATCAGCAACATTAAGGTCTACTGTACAGAGTTGTTCACAATTTTCTTCTTCACATTCTATTGAATCTGGTTTTTTAAGTCTAATTGATATTTTATCCCCAACAGACTTTCCTCTAAGTTGTAAAAAGAAATATTCAATATCAAATGGTGCAAGGGTTTTAAGATTAATTTTACTTTCTGAACATGCATTCAAAACATCTTTTATTGCTTTGGTTATATGTGCACCTCCTTGTTCAGCTGCCATCATTAACACCTTTTCTTCTTTTACAAGAAAAGGCCTGTATTTAATTTTTTGTCCCGTAGAAGGGATTGTCAATTCATAAGTAGGCGTTGCTACTTTTGGTAATGCCATAATATTCTCCTATAATATATTAATTTTTAAAAATCTCGTTCTCTACCTTGTCTACTACCACCAGAATCTCTAGCTGCTCCGGAGCTTGATCCGGGGAAGTCACTTCTCTTCCAATATTTATATTGTATTTGAACATCAAAAGCTGCACCATTAACCTCATCTTGTTCCCAGTCGAGTTCTGATTCTCCTACCGAAAGAGGCCAAGCTTCTATGAGTTGGCAATAATAATTTTCAAAAGAGGGTGCCTGTAGCTTTGCGTGTTCTGAATAATGATATATTTTTATGTCTCCAACCATATCATCATAATATGCCATATTCCTTGATTTTGCTGGTTGAATATGATCTAACCAATCTTCCCAAAATTTACGTGGAGAAAAATCATTAGTATTAAAAAAACTTAAAGTCACAGCTTCAAATGTAACACCGTATGGCTTCATAACTTCTATACCATAAATCCTATCTTCTGTTGTCTGTTGAACCATGGCTGGAATTTCTGCGCTTTTACAAAGGAAAGACCAAACCTCAGCCCGATTTCCGGTGACTAGTTTTGTGGGAGGAGTAATTGAAACAGTAAATCTACTATTTTTAGCAAGTCCACCAAGATTATCTGCTTTATTTAAAAAGTTATCTGGTGCAAAGGGTCCTGCATCTGCCATAATTTTATTCCTTCTTTATGATGTTATGTATTTGGATTTACTATCCATCCAAACCATTGTTTTATTCATTTTTTTAAATCGTTCTACAGGTAAAAACAGAGCTGTTCCCCATTCATCAGCATTAATAGGAACCATTGCCGATCTCATATGCATATCTAGATATCTATGAATACATGGCCTTGCTCTTTTAAGTCTTGTAAAATTTCCTAAGCTTCTATATGTCATACGTAATCTGGTTGTTTCATCTAATTTGTCATTATTAGCAAACACCTGAAGTTGATCTAATAATATAGCTCTATCTTTAGGATATAGATAATGAAAATTGATACCTAAAAATCCATCAGAATATCTTTCAATGGGAATCACCAAAGGAAAAGTATCATAAAACGGAAGTGTTTCTTTATGTTTTGGATCATACTTGAAAAAATACATACTACCTCTTTTCCAAGCTACAGTTTTATTACTCCTTGATAATAGTTTCCCGGGGGATCTATATTCACGTAAGGTAGTTCTTACTACCGTTTCTTTAACAAGTTTTCTGAACCAGCCGGCTGCGGTTTTTGTTCTTAATGCAACAAGACCGGCACGAATAGTTTGTGCTAAGAGGGCTAATAAAGGCATTTTACATTTTTCTTTTATTATTGTTTTAGATACTGTAACTATTTAGTAATTGTTAAAGTATCCTCAGTCATGATTTGCCATTTCCAACCCTTTTGTTCACAAAATTCTGCTGCAGCTTTCCATTTTGCTTCATTGATTCCCCAAACCCTTACTTCCTTTAAAAATCTTCTTCTATGTTTAGGATTTTCTTTAGGTGGCTTAGTTTGTTTTTTCGGTTTGATTTCAATTAGAGTTTCATTTTTAGAGGTTTTAACCCAAAAATCAGGATAATATCGATGCCATTTATTATCAATAGGAGATTTATATGGAATAATAACTTCTTCACTTGACCATAGCAAGACTTTAGGCTGACGATCCAGGTATTTCATGAATTTTAACTCCCAGCCAGATCGATAAATAATTTTAGTATAATCACCCTTATATTTTTTATAATTTTGTGGGCGGAACTTTCCTTTGTATGCCATATAAATATATAGATGTTTAAAAATAATAGTTATAATTAAGGAAAACATACTTGGCCGACCGATCTAGGAAGTGATGATTTGAAACATTGGATCCAGTTTCGATCTTTTAAATTTGGTAATAAGTCTGAACCGAATTTAGATGTTGCGTTGTATATACCTCCCGATGCACTGAATACAAATTATAAATCAGAATATGATTCAGCTGAGGTGGGACGCATGGGAGCATCTTTTATTAATCAATCAGCTGTAGCTGGAGGTGGACTGGATGTTATAGACCTTTTTGCGCAAGCTGGATCAGCCCTATGGAGCAAACTGAGCTCAGGTGAAGAACTGGCACGCAAGGGCATAAGCACGATTTCTGGAGGTGCTGCGGATGAGGCCTTGGGTAGAGCTACAGGTAAAATATTAAATCCTTATCTAGTTTCTGCATATAAAGGCCCAACAGGTATGCGTGATCATACATTTACTTTTAAAATGTTCCCAAGAAATAAAATTGATTCACAAAAAATAACGAGAATCAGCCGAGCATTTAAAAAAGCAATGCTACCTAGTCATGAGGGAGGAGTGAGTCAAAATACACCTATGGGAATGTTTGGGTATCCTGATGAATTTGTAATACAATTTTTTATTAATGGAAAGGAATTACCAAAAGGTGAAGATAGTCCCCTTTTTCAAATAGGAAGATCAGTATTAACAGACATTGCATTAGATTATACTACACAAGATACTGTATTGTTTTTTGAAAATACACAAAATCCTGTAAGTATAGAAATGAAATTATCTTTTACGGAAATAAACGTATTGTATAGAGAACTAGTTAGCGGAGAACAAGGAAATTATTAAAAATGTCAGAATTTTTTTCACATTACCCAAAAATTTCTTATAATGTTTCAGGAGTACGCGAGCCCACAAAATTGAAAATCGCGGTTGATATTATGAATAGGTCGAAAATTAAGGATGTTCTTTTGGATGATATAGTTCAATTTCAACCATATTCCATACCAGAAAATGAAAGACCGGATGTAACAGCCGTTAAAATTTATGGTGATGTAAAATTTACTTGGTTAATTTTTATTATGAATGAAATGCATAACCCTATTTGGGATTGGCCATTAGGAACAAGAGAATTTATTTCTTATTTAGAAGCTAAATATGGTTCTGTTCCATCTGCCCAACAAGGAATACACCATTATGAACGTACTCTCAGACATAGAGTTGAACAAAAGGGTCCAAATGATCCTATACCAGAATATAAGATAGCGTGTGATTTTGATACTTATACTTCCTTACCGAATAATGACAGAGGGATTGTATATTATTATGATTTTGAAAATAAATTAAATGAAGCTAAACGGGATATTAAGCTAATTAAAAAACAATTTGCGTCTATGATATTCACGGAACATGTAAATAAATTATTATAAAAGATTAATTCATGGCCACAAGAAATCCACATACAGATGATACGCCTCCAGGTTTCGGAGATAGGATATTACCCCGCCGGAAGGCTCCCGGTCCTTTTGCCTACATGCAGAACGAACCTGCTAGAGCAAAACAAAAAGATATTAAAAAACCCAAGCCGCAAAATATGCCCCGATTCCCTGGGGAGTATGAAATTTATGAATGTAACCTCTATTCCCCACATAAAAAAGGTGGAGGATTTATTGATTTAAGATTGGCTTTTTCTGAAATAAGCATTTATGAAAGTCTATTTTCTTCTAGCCTTACCATGCAAATAAAAATTTTAGATGGTACAGGATTAGCAGAATTTTTGCCAATTATCGGAGAAGAAACTTTAACATTAAAAATTAAAACGGCGAATATGCCAAATTTAGAAGAAGTAAATGTCGGAGAGCCCTCAGGTCCGCCAGGGAGTGAAGTTGAAAGACCAGGACCCTTTAAAGGTTCTACAAATAGTGGATTGTTAGATTTAACTTTTAGTATATTCAAAATGACTGATAGGAGGGAAACAAGCGCACAAAAAGGAATTACTGAATATACATTACATGGAGTTTCAAAGGAATACATTACTAGTTTAAAAACTAAGGTACAGAGAACTACTGTGAATACTCGTACAAAAGAACCACAAAAAATATCTACTGTAGTTCGGCAGCTATATCGTGAATTTTTTCGATGGAGTACTAAAAAAATATTTATTGAGCCTACAAAAAATTTAACAAATATGATTATTCCTAATTTAACACCATTTAAAGCTTTTGATTTTTTAGCGTCTAGATCAGTATCTGCGGGACAACATGCTGTTGGAGCAACTTTTTTATTTTATGAAACTGTTACAGGGTTTTTCTTTATTTCTATAGAAACTCTTTTTGCTGGAGGGGGAATGGGATATATGAAACCTGCAGATGATCCACCAGGAACTAGTCCACAGGAAGGACAATATTCTTTTGGAACTCAGAGGTCTAAAGAAACTTATACTATGTGGCCTAAACGTTTACAACAACCACCAGATACAAAAGTATCAGCCGCAGAACGAACTGCTATGGAAATGGTTTCTGTGGATAACTATGAATTTACTTCTAATTTTGATGTGTTAGAAAATTTAACAAAAGGAATGTATGCAAATAAATTATTAACTCATGATTTAGTTAGAATGAAATACGATACTACTGACTTCAATTATATTGATAGATCCATACAAAGGAAAGAAAAAATTATTCGTAGTGATGGTTCAGAAGAAGAAAAGGAGAGAATTATAAGTGCAGCAGATAAGAAAAATTTTGCGGATGGATTTGCTCACTTAGACAAGGGGTCGTTGTGTACTGATTATCAACATGCATTAGGATCTAGTGACGCGCATGTAAGTTTTTATCCTACAAATTTTGGACATAGTGAAATACCACATTTTAAAAATGGTATTGGTGTAAAAACTGTTAAGGAGGGTGACATTATGGGACCTTTAAATATTATTCCTAATAGAGTAGAACAATGGATGCAACAGAGAATAGTTCAAACTCAACAGCTTAATAATGTTAAAGTATTCATTAGAGCTCCAGGTAGATCAAATAGAATGGTGGGAGATGTGATAGATTTTAAGATACCAGCTGTAATGGATGTGGTACAAAGAGGAAAGGAAAAACCTAAACCCGATGAACACAAATATTTAAGTGGAAAATATTTAGTTACTAAATTGCGTCATCATTTTACTCCAGAAAAATACTTACTTGAATTTGAGTGTATAAAAGATTCTCTTAAGTCTGACCTTATAACAGGTTCCGAAGAAACTCAGGCGGAAAAATCTGGTCAAATATCGTTGAGCCAATCGAATCAAGCAGGAGCACAATAAAATGTCTTATTTTATGGGGAAAGAGGGATTCGTTTGGTGGCAAGGAGTTGTCGAAGACCGCCACGATCCTCTTTATCTTGGAAGATGTAAAGTTAGAATTTTAGGTTGGAATACAGAAGAAATTGGGCATATCCTGTTTCACCTATTACTTCTGCTAGTCAAACGGGGGTGGGAACAACCCCATTGGGTCCTGTAGAAGGAACATGGGTATTAGGATTTTATAGAGACGGAGAAAGTGCACAGGAGCCAATGTTTTTTGGAACATTTGGAGGTATTCCTGAAAAAGATGCTAAGGGTGAAAACTTACAGAAAGGTTTTTTTGATCCAAGATTACCAAATGGTGATCATTCGTTATTAGCAGGACATCCTGATTTTCCTGATGAAATTGGGCCGCGTCAATTAAATTATAATATGGAGAGTAAAATTTCAGGACAAGCAGTTCCTAGAGAGCCTGCTACAATTGTACATAATTCTACTCCAAATCCTACGCAACATCCACAAGATTTAAAAATATCAGATAAGGTTTTACTTAAACAAGGAGCAAAAGCTACAACTCATGAGGCACATGTAAAAGGTGAATATTCTAATTTTTCTGTAACACAATTAATCTCCTCTCCATTTACCCAAAGTCCAGCATTTACTGTTAAAGTAGTAGAAAGTCCTGTCAGGTCTACCTTTCCAGATACAGGTTTAGCTCCGTTAGATAAGAATATTCCAGATTCGTTAATTTCGACTACAAGAAATTTAAATTACCTTAAAGAACCTACTACGAATAGATTAGCTCGGGGAATGCGAGGAAATTCTATTTATACTGACCCAATGATTACTGGTATTGTACATGAAAAAGCAATCAATCGAGAACAAGGACAAGTAAACATTGCATGTGCATCAGGGCGGACTTGGTCAGAACCTTTCCCTCCTTGGGCAGCATTATATCCTTATAATCATGTCCATCAAACAGAAAGTGGACATATTATAGAAATGGATGATACTCCGGGACATGAGAGACTACATTGGTATCATCGTACAGGAACCTTTACAGAAATTCATCAAGTAGGAATTAAAGTAGATAAAATAGTTAATGATTATTATAATATTATTTTAGGAGGACGTTATACACATATTGAATTAAGCGATTGTGAAACGATTGATGGCCATCAAGAAGTTTATGTTAAAGGAAGAAAAAGTGACAAAATAGGAAGTTCTTATTTGATTACAATGGGGAAAGGAAGTTATTCTCTTCAAAATCCGGGAAATGATGTTATTGTTAATAGTGGTAATACTAAAGTACATGCATCAAATAAAATTAATTTAACTTCATCACATTTTTATCGTCATGCAAAACACGCACATTCAACTACAGTAGGAGAACAAACAGATAAGGTGGGTGGAAAATGGAAAATGTCAACAGGTTCACTTAGTATTAACACTCAAGGTTCTGCAAGTCATCAAACAGGTGCAGGATTTTCTATTAATGCTACAGATTCCATATTTCAAACTGTTCAAGGAGTAATGCCAGCCGCGAAATTCGATTATGCGTTTAAAACAACTGCATTTGCAGGTAAAATAGGAATAGAATCTGTTGAACCACTTCTTACAGGGGGTATAGAATTACTTTTGGGTCCAGATGGCCTTGCATCGGAGATATCAATGTTACCTCCTGGTGATATTGTAATAAAATCAACCACGGGTCCGGATGGTATTGCCGGATCTGCATTACTAGGAGATGTTAGCTGGGAAACTTTAGCAGGAAGTATTAAAGAATCAAGTTTATTATCTTCATTTGAATTAACCCCTTCAGGGGCCGCAAAAACGCAAGGATTATTAGGAGAGGTCAGTATAAGTAGTTCTGGTAAAATTAAAGTTCAAGGTTTAATAATTACCTTAAAAGAGTTTATGGATGAGATAATAGATATTGTAACAGAGCATATACATCCTAGTGGATCAGGGCCAACGGGGCCACCAATGCCACCGGCATCGGTAAAATTAAATTTATTAAAATCTTTAAAAGTAGGACAGAGTTTCGAATAATGGCAATGGTACCAAGTTTAATGAAAACAGAATTAGGAATGGCTTTTATGCAGCAGCCCGCAATACCTTTAACGCCAGGACAAAATATAACAAAAGCGTTTAAAAATTATTTGTCTTTGTCGCAGAATGCAGGAGGACAGATGTTTGCTACTGTTCTACCCGAGCCATTTGGACTGAATATCGGTCAAATTTTTCAAGGACAATTACCTGTAGGTGTTAGTATAGGTCAAGCAATAGGAACACAATTAACTTCTATGGCAATGACATATATGAGTACATTTCAGATTGGTCCGCCGGTTACTCCACCAACTCATATACCTGCGTTAATGAAGCTGTTTTCGGAGCAACCAGCTTCAGGAATGGAATTCGGCCAAAACCTTGGAGGTGTTTTAGCAGATTGGGTAAAAACTTGGGTAGTAAGTGGATTGCTTCCCGGTACACCACCTGTTCCTTTTGCGGGACCTTTATCATAGAGAGAAATTATGGCAGGAGCAATACAAAAAGAAATTAATGATATTGTAACAGAAATAGAATCTTCACCAAATAATCATTTACTTGCACGTGAAGGTATTTTAGATTCTATTACTTTGACAAGAGAATTTGCGCAAACCATGCTGAATGCTGTTTGTGAACAATTTACTTCTAGTACTTATTCCATTTTTCTTCAATTGGAAGATAGTACCGATACTCTACTTCTAGATGATACAAGCAAGAGATATACAAACTGCTTTTAAGAAATTCATTTTTCCAACATATGAGGTTGTAAATGGTGCCTTAGGACTTACTGAACCAAATACATCTTTTATGGGACTTGCAGCATCTCAGATTTTAGATGAGTATCAAATCACACTAAGTTCTACTCCTGGCACGACACAAACAGAAGGAGGTAATGTTTTTAGCACTTATGTTGGAGATTATTATCTTGTAAGGTCAAGAGTAGATGGAGAATTAGTGGATGTTACTGTAAATATTAGTCCATATACAACACCTGATGCTGAGATAGTTTTTGGTAATACTATAACTTGGGGAGGTGATGTGTCAGGAGAATTGGCGGCTAATACTTGGAATTATAATTGGGCAAAACATATAATGAATTAACTACTATGACATTAGCCGATCATTTAACTCCAGGAAGTAATAATAATTATACTCCTGTGGGACCTTCATTTGGAGGAACACATTATTTAAAACGACACGTGGATTCTGTAAATACGTTTACTATCACGGGCACAGCTACAGCTAATACACAAGAAATTACTGAGGTTTCAGATGAGGATATGGCAAAAGTAAAACATGGAGATGTAATAACTTCATCAAATCTTCCAATTGGTTATTATGGCCCGACAAAGATACTCGCAGCGAAAGCAGCAGAAAATAAAATTAGAATTAGTGATTTAGTTTATGATATAGGTACGGTAACGCAAGAAATGAATACAGTAACCTTAACAGGAGGAACCTTTCCGTTAACAACAGGAATTGATGGTGCTGTTATTACTTTTCCAGGCGGAGGCGGTACAATAGTTAGCCGACCGAGTGGTATTAAATTGGAACTTTCAACCTCTTCAAATGTTTGGACACAACAAGCATATTCTATAACGTATGGTGGAAAATCAGAATCAAACGGTGTAATAACTTATACAATTAATAGTGTTCCTTTCAGTCATGCAAAAGATGATATTTTTTGTCAAGTTAAAATAACCGCAGAAGGAATAGTTAAAAATGATAATTGGAAACCTATTGGTGATGGTGTAGGAGGTTATAGTGGAACAGATGAGGGTCCTGATGATACGTTAACTGCTAATACTTCTCAATTTATTGGGCTTTTAGGATTTTATGATCCTAATAACGGTTCTGCTAATGCAACTAATGATTTGACAAAAGCTGCAAGAGATGATTATTCGTCTTTGGGTAAAGAATATAATGAGATATATTATCCTTATGTAGAATTAAATCCTTTTAAACCTGCTATAGGACCTACTGCTGGAACGTATAAAGTAGAGAATGGTGAACTTACAGGAACACAACCTCCGGCATTGGGAAGACAAGATGCTTATTCAGGAAGATATATTCGTTGGGATAATAAGCGAGCGGATGCAAGTGGTGCATTACCAGAACATAGATATTATACCGATAGTGCTGAAAAATTTTATTATGAATTACCTGCTAACGCAGGATATACTTCTGGAACTAGTAGTGTTGCAAACTGGCCAATGCCAGCTCAAGGAGAACCCCCTCATTCTATTGATAAATCGGGATTATCGGGTGCTGTTACTAGAGTACAATCAACAACAGTTTCTTGTGATGGAGTATCAATTGGAGTTGGGGCAGCTGGAGCTATACCAGTAGATGATGATACAACTCCTCCCACTTTAACTGGATCATGGCCAACTCCACCACCCTCTGCAGGTCAAACTATAGGGCATTATTATACAAAGGGTGCAAATAATTACATTTATGATAATCATTTTAGAATTGATACTGTAAATGTAACTGATAATTCTGGAGGACAGAATCCTAGTGCTAATACTTGGGTGGCTACTACTCGTACAGATACATCATCATTTGTGTGCCGATATAATTTTGCACAGAAACACATATATGAAGCGGGAGGTAATGCAAATACTACAATGAATGCAGATGTACAGTTTATACGTGATACAGTAGGTGACTTACAATCAATTGTTTCTTTTCGTGATCCTATAATTTCGGGAGCTGAAGCAGGAGGTAGTGGAATATCTGATGCAGCTTTTGATACCTATTTGGCTACAGAACCGTACGCAGATTTAGCGTTGCTATCAACATCATTAACAAATTTCCGTAATGCTCTTGCTGCTCAAGGTAGAACAGGGCCGAATAATGGAAATTCTGGAAAGGGAACAGCAATTACTTATTCCAATTCTGACTGGAGTACTTTTCATACTGAGGTAGGAACATTCGGTAGTAATTGTGGAAAAAGAGTAGCAGAAATAGATGCACGTATTGGTGTACCAACTCGCGCAGGAACAAGAGCGTATGGACAAGGAGTGGCACCCGCAATTTATGTATCTGCAATTCCTTCATCGAACACAATTGGCGGCCAAGTACCTTATGGTAAATCCCTTTATAATAATGTTAATCATTTATTGGGGAAAGATATTGATCTATTAGGAAAATTGATTGGAGATGTTCAATCATTGAGTTCATTAATTGATTTAGTGAAAAAGGCAAGAAATAAATTTGAAATTTATAATGCTAGAGATAAGGAGTATAGTGATGTCTAAAAAATCAGCTGAATGGAAAAAAGCGAACCCTGAACGAACAGATGTTAAAGAGTTATTAAATAAGACGAAAAAATTTGCAGAAATGTATTTAGAAGTTCTTGAAGAACGAAGAGGTCATTGGAAAACATTTTTAGAAAAAGAAAGAAAGAAGGAAGAAGAAAATGGCAACTCCTGAATGGAAAAAATGGACAATTGCGGATGCCGGTACAGTTAAAGATATAGCTGATACCGCAAAAGAATTAGCTGAGCAAATTAAAACTACTTCAACATTGGCATCAACAGCTATGGGGATAGTAAAAATCATTGCTGAATTACAATCAGCTAATATATTTTTGAAAGCATTAGAGGCTGTCGCGGATGAATTAATTAAATCAATTCAAGATATGAAAGATGCTGGATATTATTATCTTTATGTTGATCCTTATTCATCTGTAAAAAATGTAGAACCTAAGACTAAAAAATCTTATGGCTTTGAACAATTGAGAGATGATTCAGGACGACCATTATATTGGAATACTAATGCACCAGATCCAGAAGCTACAACAACTTATAGTGTTCCTCCTCCGATGCAACATGTTTTTGAACCAAAATTAGCAATGCCACGAAAATTGGTAGCTGGAGGATGGAGTCCTTATACTAATTCAACAGTTGATCCATTTTCTTTAATGTCTCCGTTTCCCAAATATAGTGCAAAACAAGTATTAGAAACAATGGCGGAAGCATTTAGTGATGAAGGAGATGTTCCAAAATATGAGCGTATACAATTGGAAGGACCCCCAGCTGTTAATCCAACAAAAGGTGATATAGTATTTAATGAACAAGGTGACCCTGTGGCGGGCTATGATCCTACAAAATTCTATGGAGAACAATTATATAATATGGGATCAAAGAACAGAAGTGGATCTGATCATACAAATGAAGATTTAAAAAATGGAATGTGGAAATCATCACGAATAAAAATTAATACAAAAATAAAATCAGGTAAACCAAATATACAAGGTAATACGGAATTTGGAGCAGGTTCTTCTGCCATAGTAATGCTTATAGCTGCTCCTTCATATGATATATTTATAGAAAGTTTTAATGCATTTTCAAAGCTTTTTAGTGATATACCAGAATTTATGGAAGCTTCTTTAGATAAGCTTATGGATACTTATAAAGAATTTACAGACCCTCCTCTTCAAACAATAAACTTGACTATGTGTGATTCACAGTATGGATTATTTGCTGTGGGAGATGTTATAAGAGGAGTTAATTATGGAGGATTAGGTACTATATCAGAAATACTTTCCACCGAAGCAACTTCAATAGTTTCTACTGCTTTATATACAATAACAGATGATATTGGAATAACAAGAAGAACATTACAAGAAAGAGATGGAAACTCGACCGGTCGTTATCAGGATATGGTAGTAACAATAAAGCCAATTGCTACTAAAGAGGCTAATGCGGTAGAAACATTTACTCCACAAGATAGTGTTCGAGAACAAGAAATTAAAGGTTATTGGGGTGTGGCTCCAGAAAAATATCCAAATTATATGACAAAGGGCGCGGCAACCTTTCAGTTCAAGGGGGTTTCAGCTACACAATTTGAAGAAACTAGCCCGATGTCAAAAAGAAAGGGTAACAGTAAAAGAATTTATCCAAAATATGGCACAGTAGCTATGCAAAAATTAACTGTACCAGTTGAGTCTATATCTCCAGATTTCAATACTATTGCGTCTTACCAAGTTATTCCAATGTGGAATGAATTTTTTGAGATGTTAGAAAATTTTGTAGTATCTGTAAAAGGATATGTTGCTACATCTTCTGCATTTATTCAAGATATGATTGACACACTTAATGAACTTATAGAATTTTTAGAAGAGATGATAGAAACTATTACAAAATTTTTAGCATTCTTTGAGGTAGATTTATCTGGTGCAGGAATATATGCTCTTCACATAGAAGACCAACAAGAAGGAAATGCTGGGTTAGCATCAGGAATAACTAGTGCAGACGGCCTTCCTGATAATTTAGGTTATGCCGCTGGTATTGTATTTGTTGGAGTTGAAGTAGGAGGTTTTAATGCTCTTGATAAATTTATGGCACCAATATTAATGGCGTGATAATAACTAAATAATATAGAGGGAAATATGGCCACAACACACGGAAAACAATACGTAGATTTTGATATGGACATGACAAGTCATCCTGCGCATGGAGATTTAGAACAAGTTAAAAAAAATAATGTTATTAGTCGGTCAATTAATAATATAATGAAAACAAGTCCGTATGAAAGATTATTTCAACCTGATATACAAGGAGGAATATCTAATCTTTTATTTGAAAATTTTGGACCTTTAACAGATGCTAGATTGGCTGCCGCGGTGCAACATGCTATCGAAACGTATGAGCCTAGGGCGATTGTAAAAAAAATAAATGTTATTCGTTTAGAAGAAGACAATGCTTATCAAATCTATATAGAATATACACCAGACAATAGTTCAGAAACGGCATCAACTGAAGTCTACTTGGAAAGGACATAGGACGACATGGCCAGCACAGAAGGAAAGCTTAATGTATCAGAATTAGATTTTACACAAATTAAAGAAAATCTAATAGGGTTTTTACAGAACCAAAACGAATTTGTCGGTTATAATTTTAGAGGATCGTCCTTTGATGTTCTTCTAGATGTACTCGCATATAATACACATTATAACGCGTATTATGCCAACATGGTAGCAAATGAAATGTTTTTAGATTCTGCAACACTTAGAAATTCGGTAGTTGCTAAAGCAAAACATTTAGGATATTTGCCACGTTCAGCAAAAGGATCAAAAGCGGTCGTAGACCTTACGATTACTCCAATGGATACTCCTGCGGTTATAACTATTCCGAGATTTACACAATTTCAAGGAGATGTGGATGGTATTAATTATATTTGGTGTACCGCTGAAGCACATGCTCTTAATATTAATGCTAATCTTATCTATACCGTATCTAATGTTGAATTAACTCAAGGAATACCTATTTCATATAGATACACAGCAGAAACAGCTGATGTTGACCAAAGATATCTTCTTCCAAATGCAAATATCGATACAGATACGTTAACGGTAACTGTACAAACTTCTAAAACAGAATCGGCCTCTTTTGCTTATGATTTAGCAAATGATATTACTACTGTCAATTCTACTTCCAGGCATTATTTTTTAGATGAAGCGGATGAGGGATTATATGAAGTACAATTTGGAGATGGAATATTAGGAAAAGAAGTATCAAATGGAAACATTATTACATTAGCGGGGTTAGTAACTGATGCTGATTCTACTAATGGATGTAAAACTTTTTCTACTGTAGCTGATGTTGGTGGTTATTCAAATGTTCAAATAGTTACTGTTGATGCAGCTGGGGGTGGAGCCGGTTCAGCTGATATACAAGAGATTAAATTCAATGCTCCTAAGAGTTTTGATGCACAAAATAGATGTGTTACAGTTTATGATTATATAAGTTTAATTAAAAGGGATTATCCTGCGGCACAGTCTGTAGTAGCTTGGGGAGGAGAGGATAGTGATCCACCCATTTATGGAAAAGTATATGTTGCAATTAAACCAAGACAAGGAAATGTTTTATCTTCAGCAGCAAAATCTCGTATTGAAAGGGCAATATTATCTAAACGAAATGTTGTTGGTGTAACTTCTGTAGTTGTTGATCCAGATTATATGTATTTGGGAATTGATACTACAGCAAAATATGATTCTTCTTTAACATCTAATAGTGAAGCATCACTTAAAGCTACAATAACATCTACAATTAAATCTTTTGGCGCTGTAAATTTAAAAGATTTTGATAAGGCCTTTCGATATTCAAATTTAGTTCGACAAATAGACCAATCAGAAATTTCCATTGCAAGTAATCAAACTGCTATATCATTAAAAAGATATCTTTATCCTGCAATAGGACTCACTGCTGCATATACTTTAAAATTTTCTAATGAAATATATCATCCTTCTAATACTTTCTGGGGATCTATTACAAGTAGTAAATTTACATATCGTGACAACGCAAATACTGTATGGGAAGATTGTAGATTTCAAGATGATAATGGATATATTCAAGTATATAGAAAATTTGGATTAGAAAGAATTCTTGTTGCAAATAATATAGGAACAGTTACTTATTCAGTTGGCCAAGTAAATCTTACTGGATTTTTACCGGAAGCTATAGGGACTATCATCACCGGAAATACTGAACCTATGACCGTTTCTGTTATTCCTGCATCATCAGATATTAAACCGGTACGGGAACAAATTTTATTAATGGAAGATACTGATATTATTGTTACCATGTTAGATGATTCTCCTTCCGGAACATATGTTTCTGGAGTACATAGTACCGTAGATGGTTCCACCCTCCGTACTGGATATGAGACAAAATAAATGGCGTATAAGAAAAAAATAAAGGAACGGCAAGATGTTTCAACATTAATAGAAACTCTTGTTCCTGAATTTATAACTGCTGATCATCCGAAGATGAAACTCTTCATTGAGAAGTATTATGAATTTATGGAATCTCATCAGGTTTATTTTGAGGGGATCGCCTTTAATGAATATAAACTTGTACAAGAAGGAATAGATGACGCCTCAATAGAGCCGGATTACTGGATTTTTGAAGATGAAATCAATAATGAATTGATGCCAGATGGTAATAAGAATATTCATTTTGACACGCGTGTTCTAGAAGGTGCAGTAGTAAATCATCGTATTCAATTAGAAACAGAACGTGATACTACAAAAGATGATGAATTATCATTTATAATAGGTGAAACTGTTTACGGTAATACTACTGACGCAGAAGCAGTTGTTACTGGTATAAATGGAAAAAATACTGCTTATTTAAAACCTACCACTAATACCAATTTCACATACGGAGAAGAACTTACAGGAGTAGATTCTCGTGCTTGGACTACCTTTGCAAACGGTGTTTTAGCAGGAGTTTTCCCTGATGGTTCTGTAGAAGGTTTTCGAACAAGAGGCCCAATTGCCGCTACAAAAGAATTAAGTGAATTTGCGGATATTGATAGAACAATAGAAGGGCTCATTGATTCCTCTTGGAAACCAGAATTTTATTCTCATGTTCCAAAACAAGCAGCAACAGATCGGAGAATGCTTCTTAAACAAATGAAAGAAGTGTACCGGTCGAAAGGTGGAGAAGCATCTTACGATTGGTTATTTAGAGCAATCTTTGCATCACAGGAAGTAGATTATTACTATCCTAAAGATGATATGATTAGATTGTCAGACGGTAAATGGACAAAAGATAAAACAGTTAAAATTTTAACAGATACCGCAAATAACATTGGCATATTTGAAGGAAGAGAAATTAGAGGACATTCATCTAATGCAACAGCTATAGTAGAAAAAACTATTACTAAGATGGTTGGCCCGGTTCAAGTTACTGAATTATACTTGTCAAAAATCACTAAGGGTGTAGGTAGAGACGGAACTTTAGGGTACTTTACAAAACATGAAAGAGTTGAAAGTGCACCTAATGCTAATAATGAAACGGGACTTGGAGACTGTACAGGTATTATTGAAGAAGTAACTATTGAATATGGAGGAAGTAATTATGTAGTAGGAGATGTAGTACAATTTATTGGAGGTGGAGGAGCAGATGCTAGAGCAGAAGTTGTTGATACTGTAGATGATATTCTTTACGGTTTCCGTATAGTTGATTCTGGAGATGGTTATTTTGTAGGAGATAAATTAGATTTCATTGATGGAGGTACGGGAGGAGAAGGCGCCGCAGCTACGGTAGGAACTATTATTCCTACAGGAAAAGCTCAAAAAAATGATAATGCTGTCCAAGGTATTAAAACCGAAACAGTTAGTTCAAATAATATTAATAAAGCTTTATTTTCTAATTCTTCTTTTAGATTCACCGCAGGAATTAAAGAAAATTCGGGTGCAGTTTTTGATGTATCGGGACCATTTTTTACTTCACAATTTTTTCAAGTAGGTGATCTTATCCGAAGACAGGCTACCCTTGAGAGTACTAGAGTCTTTACTGAAACTGGAATAGGAATTACCTTAACACAATCTGGTACTACTATTACTCTTTCCGGCCCAATTACAGTAGATGAAACAAAACTTATTATAGGCGGAAAACTTACTTATGCAAATGGTAATAATAATATTATTGCGGGTCAAGGAAATACAACTACACTTTATACTAGAGATGCACACACAATAGGAAGCGGACAAGATTTTAATATCTATTATGCAGATCAAACTCCAGGTGCACCTAGCGCGACGGTTGTAGGAGCTAATAATGATCTTGTTTTATATACTCTTAATTCAATGCACATTGATGAATTAGGAAAAAAGACTATAACTAATTTTTCAAATAATGATACTGTTATTCTATATGACACCTCACGTAATGTACTTTGGGGATCATTAAATTCTAATGGTAGTGATGCAGCATTAACTCATACAGGATTCACTTTTGATATAGGTAATACTCCTGGAAATGTTGAAGGTATTCAAGTTGTTATAGGAGACGCCTTTGCAGTAGGAGGTGGTTATGTTCAAAATCAAGTCAATACTACTTTTAATGTAGCTCCAGTATTAACTTATACTGAACATGAATTCGGTGCTATTGAAACTTTAGCAATTACTAATGGTGGTACTGGTTATAAACGATTACCTATAATTACTGTTGCTAATAATTTTATGATAGGATTGTCAAATTCTTTGGAGCATACAGGCGATATGAACGCCTTGCTCAATGTTAATTTACATTCTTACAGTACTGGAACAGTAACACAAGTAGGACAGGTACTCACATTAAGTGGAGGAACATTTCCTGATGCCAATTCTAACCCATTACATATAACATATGCTAATGGATTTGAAGATTATGTTACTTCAGTAATCAGTGCTACCTCATTAAATATGGAAACGAGTACCGGTGTTCCATCTCCAGAAACATATACTCTTACGTATGGTGCAAATGCAAATAATTTTGCGGCTAATGAAATTATTTATACTGATGATTATGAATCAAGAGGAATAGTATTAGATTGGTTTGACGAGCCCGGAAAACAAACTTACCCTAGGTCTGTAGGTACTGCAAATGAAGGAACATATGTAGAAAAGCCTGGTCAAACAGGTTATATGAGAAGGAATATTGTAAATGGAAATACTACTTTACGAGTAGATATGTTAACTATTTCTGATTTTACAGGAGTATATTCTTATTTCTTAGAAGAGGGCTCACCAACCGCATCTGGATTTAATGATAAATTAGTTTTTGAAGATGGTAGTCGTATTTATCCAGAAGATTCTATCACTTTCATGTTAATGGAAGATGATTTTATTATTTTAAATGAAGATGGAGATCGTACTTTTGGTGAAGATGTTGGAAGTGATCGTATTACAGCATATGATGGCGCGAATTCAATTATATATTCTACTGGAACAATTACACAATCAGGTAATGTTGTTACAGGAATTTCTGGAGAAACAATTTTTCCTAATGAATTAATACGAGGAACTCTTACGTATGCTAATCAGCAGACAACAACTATAACAGGATATACTAATGCTACATCAATCACAGTAGAAGATTCTCACACTATAGGTTCAGCTGAATTATATTCTATTGTATATAATCCTGCGGCAACTTATGGTGATAATAGTAGTGTATCGGCTGTGGCAACTGGAACTGGTTTCAGAACAGTAATAGTAACAGAAGAATTACATACAAAAACAAAAGATAATAAAATTAAAATTGAAGGCTCTGCTGATAAAATATTCAATGGAATTTTTTCTGCTTCTCCTATAGATTCTAATAGTTATAGTTATACAATTCCAGAAGACTTCACTACGGCACAAATATCAGGAAATCTTTCATCAAAATTTGTGAAGACTGCTTACTTAGATACTTCAAATGCTTCCCTTATGGATACCTCATTAAAAGGTAACAATGCGGTAGTAGAAGTTTCTAGTATTGCAGCAGGGTCAATTAAATCTGTGGCCATTAATGATGTTGGAGCGGGATATTCAAGTAACCCAAAAGTTTTAGCTGGAGATGGAGATAATAACGCACAAATGACTGCCGTGATAGGAGCCTTTGCTCAATATCCCGGAAAATATTATGGTACACAAGGAAGATTAGATGATGCTCCTAAAATACAAGATAGTAGATATTATCAAAGTTTTTCTTATGTTGTAAAAGCCCCTATTGATACTACAAAATATCGCGCACATGTAGACCGATTGGTACATCCAGCTGGTATGAAAATGTTTGGTGAGTTAGCAATAATTCTTAAAGCCTCTGCTGAACTTTTTTCATCTGGATATCATGCCGGAACACCCGGACTAGAAGGTCCTGGTAAGCCGAAAGATGTAGATAATTATGATGACTCAGGATATGAATTCGGCCGTCCAGATTATTTACATCTACATACTCCCCGATTTCATCCTATTATTTTGACGCGTCAAATACTTGTTAACGCAGAAATTAAAACAGATTATCAGCCACATGTAGAAATTTATACACATGATGTTCCTCACCATGCAATGGATGGAAGAATAGAGCATAGAGGTAATGTAGAAATAAAAAGAGAAGATTTTAGAGATGTTCAGAATATGATACGTTCATCTGCTTCTATGTTAACTTATGTAATGGATGAATCTCAAGGAAACGGTGAACAATATGAAATAGGTGAAACTGTATATCAAGGTACTTCATATTTTACTAGAATTAGAGAAGCTACTGTTGCGGGATATAATCATGACTCCAAAACATTAAATCTTATTAATATGATTCCGAATATGGATTTCATATTAGATAAAAATATTATAGGTTATCTTGGTGGAGCAAATTATGGTATTTTGATAGAAGCCACATTACCTATGGCGGATATTACTGAGTTGGAACATAGCCATGAAACGGGTGATATAATACAAATCACAAGAGCTACTACTGATTATTTTAATGGTGAATATGTAATTCAAACTGTTCCTGACACGAATACTTATACTGTCTTTTTAGGAAGAGGTGATCCGGGTGAAGGGGTTGAAGCTGTAGCACAAACTGCTTATGGTGGTAGTTGGTTAAAAGTAGAAACAAAATCAATAGCAAATGTTTGGAGAGTTAGTTCCCAAAATTATGAATCTCCTTTTGAAGGAACTATTACTCAAGAAGATGAACTCATCGATGGTGTAATTTATAATTATTCGATTACATTGGAAGAAGGAGATACCTATTTACTTCCAAAAATACAATTTCCTGAATATGATTCTGGAACAGTTTCCATTGATATGAGTTTCAGTAGTGATCTTCTATTGGAAGAACATATTAATCCAGATACAGGATTACATGAAGATGGATATGTCTTGCATGAAGCACATGGTGGACAAGTTGGAATGGGTCCTACAAGATATATTTCTTTAGAAGATGATACGGAAGGAATTGAATGGAGTTATGAACGAGGTCATCTTGGTCATGAACCTCTTAGTATTCCTTATATGGAAACTCAAGTGACTTTTGATGTATATGAAAATGCTGGATACAGTTTATTTTTGGAAGATGGTTCACATCTTATAGAAGAAGGTGATGAAACATCTAGACCACTATCTAGATTTATAACAGAGGATAGACATCCGGGCTTACATTCTACGGAAGCTGAACATGTTCTAAGACCGGTCGGTGAAATTGAATTTG
>LWDU01041934.1_pt2 | contig 22617 bp, 22 predicted proteins | sample 727161 | NCBI WGS metagenome assembly LWDU01 (sample SAMN04566230, study PRJNA314399) | hydrothermal vent metagenome | isolation source: deep sea hydrothermal plume seawater | place: Mexico: Gulf of California, Guaymas Basin | collected 2004-07-11
ACCAAGGAAACTTCATGATCCGTTGACAACAGCGCACTATTGTCTAATCCCTGCTGACTATTCCTTGACAACCCCTTCTCTTCCAGTTGCCGTAAAACACTACAAATCCGAGCGTAAGCATACTGCACATAAAAAACAGGATTGTCATTGGTCTTGCTTGTCGCCAACTTCAAATCAAAATCCATATGTTGATCTGACTTTCGCATCACATAGAAAAAACGTGCTGCATCAAGACCCACTTCATCACATAAATGACGCAACGTAACAAAGTCACCTGAGCGCGTTGACATCTGTACTTTTTCATCACCACGGTATAAAACGGCAAACTGCACCAATAAAACGTCTAATTTAGCTGAATCAGCACCTAAAGCTGTCATTGCCGCCCTAACCCTTGGGATATAGCCATGATGATCGGCCCCCCAAACATTAATAATACGCTCAAAACCTCGATCCAATTTATTCATATGATAGGCGATATCCGATGCAAAATAGGTTGTTTGGCCGTTTTCTCTAACCACAACACGATCTTTTTCATCTCCCAACGCGCTAGAGGCAAACCAAGTTGCCCCCTCTTTCTGATAAAGATGCCCTGCTTTATCCAAACGCCCTAATGCATCTTCAATGGAGCCATCTTCAACCAATAAACTTTCAAAAAACCAGTGCTGATAATCAACACCAAAAGCAGATAAATCTTCTCTAATATCAGCCAGAATGGCTGTTAATCCTTCTTGAAATATTTGTGCATAACGCTCGCGTCCTAATAACGCCTGCGCCTTAGTAATGAGACCATCAATATGCTGCTCTTTGTCGCCCCCTTGAGGCTCATCAACTGGGACGCCGTCAAAAACCTCGGTCGCTACAAAACAAAAATCCCGATTGATCCGATCAAAAAACTGGCGCGCAATATCCTTAACATAAGCGCCCTTGTAACCGTTGCTCGGGAACTGAAACGTTTGTCCACAACACTCCAAATAACGCAACCAAACACTGGTCGCCAAAATATCCATTTGACGACCCGCATCATTCACATAATATTCATTAGCCACGTCATAGCCTACCGCTCGCAATAATTCACTGATAACCGAACCATAGACGGCACCACGGCCATGCCCTACATGCAAGGGACCTGTTGGATTCGCAGAAACAAACTCAACCTGTATTTTCTGACCCGCTCCAACATCACTTTTTCCAAAAGATGACCCTAACCGCAAAACATCAGCAATTATCTCGTGCTGAGCATTGGGGTTAACAAAAAAGTTAATAAATCCCGGGCCGGCAATCTCTACCTTTTCTACGTTAGCATCTTCCGGTAAGGCAGCAATAATGACTTCCGCTAATTGTCTTGGCGATTTTTTGGCAGACTTTGCCAACATCATCGCCAAATTACATGCAAAATCACCGTGCTGAGCATCACGCGTTCGCTCTACACTAATATCTGGAATCCACTCTGACTGTAGAACCGATTGCTCAATTAACACTTCTACGGCCTTTTGTAACAAGGCCACCACCTTTTGTTTCATATAGACGACTTCTATCAGTTCAAAAAATAATGAGCTATTATCCAACAACTATCTCGGATTATCTAGCAACAGACCGCTATCACTTAAAAATAGTTTAAAACACACCTAACCCCTCAGTATAAGTCCACTGGATCTACATCAATAGACCAGCGCACTTTTCGAGCTATTTTAATTAACCCCACTTCCTTCACTAAAAAATCCAACAACTGATGCAATTGTTTTCGCTGCTCCGCCTGTATCAATAATTGATAATGGAAACGCTGTGCACGTCTAACAATAGGCGCAGGAACAGGCCCTAAAACTTGCACACCGCTCTCAACATGAGGTAGCAGCAAAGACTGTACTTGCTGCAAAAAGGCTACTGCCAACGATTCTGACATTGCATTCACTCGAAACAATGCCTGAAAACTAAAAGGCGGTAATCCCGCAACTTTCCTTTCCAACAAACTTGCCGCAGCAAATGCCGCAAAACCTTTTTCAATTAGCGTTCTTAACAGTAAATGCTCTGGTTGCCGTGTCTGCAAGAGCACCAAACCCTTTTTATGAGACCGCCCCGCTCGACCTGAAACCTGAATGATCAATTGCGCCAACTTTTCGGGCGCATGATAATCAACACTAAACAGACCACTATCAATATCAATAATGCCGACTAATGTCACATTCTCAAAATGATGACCTTTTGAGAGCATTTGCGTCCCCAAAATAACCTTTGCTTGACCAGAATGAATGGCCTGCAATGCTAAATCCAAATCACCTCGATGGCGAACACTGTCCCTATCGATACGAATAACCTGATTGCGGCCAAATACGGCAACCAGCGCTCTCTCAACACGCTCGGTCCCAACCCCCAACGACACTAACTCGACACACCCACAACGGCCACACTGTTTAATTTTTTTGTGCTGATAATCACAATGATGACAACGTAATAATCCTGCCTTCTCATGCACGACCAAATTAACATCACAATGCTTACACCGGGCAACCCAGCCACAAGCATGACACATTAAAGCAGGTGAAAACCCACGCCTGTTTAAAAACAAAATGACTTGCTCATCCCGCGCCACTGTTTTGCTTATGGCATCCATTAACTGCCCAGATAATCCATCTTCTAACCGCTGGTTACGAATATCCAGTAATTTTACTTTTGGTAATACAGCCGCCCCAATACGCTGAGTTAAGCTCAGCTTTTGAAATCGACCATTCGCCACATTACTTAAACTCTCCAAAGAGGGTGTCGCTGAACCGAGAATAATCGGGATATTCCCTTTCTTTGCTTTTAATAAGGCCATATCCCGAGCAGAAAACCGTAACCGCTCTTGTTGCTTAAAAGAACTATCATGCTCTTCATCGACAATAATTAAACCTAATCGCGGTATTGAATGAAATAACGCCGAACGAGTACCCAACAAAACACTTGCATGACCTTGTTGTACACTAAGCCAAGATTGACAACGCTGAGCATCGGTCAGGCTTGAGTGTGAAACCGCAATACGGATACCAAATCGTTGCCTGAAACGACTCTCAATTTGCGGCGTTAAACTAATCTCGGGCAATAACACAAGCACCTGTCGACCCTGACTGATAACAGAATCAATCACACGCATATAAACTTCTGTTTTACCACTACCGGTGACACCTTCTAACAAAAAAGCATTGTACGCATCAAGACTATCATTGACACGGTCCACAGCCTGCCGTTGCTCAATAGTTAAAGGCACTTGAGTATCGCTGAAACCAGCCGCTGATACCTTAGACCGTATGACCGGCAAATCATACAACTCCACGTAGCCTTTAGCCATCAACTCCGCTATAAACTTCTTACCGTCCTTGTGCCATGACCGCACTGCTGCCTCAGTAATCCGCCCCTCTTCTTGCTTTATAAAACTAAACAATGCTTTTTGGCGAGGCGACCTCGCCAAGACTGAGCTCGAAACATCCTCCCCTAAGTTAGTCAGCCTATACAACAGATCTTTCTTAAACCGTACTTGCTTACCTTGCCGCAGCAATACCGGCAAGGCATAACTCACAACCTCTCCTATCGGATAATGATAATAACGACTTACCCACACCAAAACGTCTAAATCATCGACTGACAAGACAGGCTCTGTATCAAGAACCTCCTCGACCACTTTTAACTTTTCTAATGCCCATTCGCTTTCCGAACAAACTTCTAGCAACACACCCACCTTACTCCCGCCACCAAAAGGAACACGCAGCCGAACTCCCGGTCTTAACGAATCACGATCAAAATCCTCCGCCACTTTATAATCAAAAAGTCGATATAACGGCACCATAACGGCAACCCGAAGGATATTACTGCTATTTTTACTTGACTTAATCATGTAATTTATTTAAAAAAATAAATATGGTGAACTGTTTCTTTACACAAAAGAATAATAACTTCTTGCTCCTATGATCCCGAAGGTAGATATGTCCATATTCCGACAACAAGCTCTACGCACTGATATTGCAGGCATACCACTAGAATGGATTGGCTTTGAAACTGCTGCAAAACTGTATACCTTAAATCACGTAGTCTATACTTTAGGCTCTCCGCTTTACACTATACATGGAGGCATAAACAGCCGAACCGGCCTTCAAAGCAACATTCAGGTTAATTCCATCTTGGCAACACAGAGCCTACACCACAAGAGTAAAAACCTTTCAAAAAAGTTTGTTCCCACACTTAATAATGCCACGTTATTTAAGCGTGATAACCACATCTGTTTATATTGCGGTATTCGCCATCCTCGAAGTGAGTTATCAAGAGACCATATCACGCCATTAAGTCTAAACGGCAAAGACCACTGGAACAATGTTGTCACCGCCTGTAAACGTTGCAATAATGCTAAAGCTGATCGCAGTCTCGAAAACTCAGGCTTAGAATTACTCGCCATTCCATTTACGCCCACTTATGCCGAATATATATTTTTACAAGGACGCAATATCTTAGCCGACCAAATGCAATTCCTACGCTCTCACTTTCCCCAAGAAAGCCCTCTACATCAACGCCTCAGGGTTTTATGAAAGAAATCGTCATTCGGTCACTTTCACCTATTGACAAATATTTCTCTCGATCTCTTTCTTGCAACTTTAACCGTGGCGGCAAAGTCCAAACGCCTGCGGGATGGTCATGGTTATCTTTAGGGTTAGCATTGATCGTTGAACTATTCAGAAACTTGAACCCCGCCGCTTCAGCGCAAATTCTTAGATAACGCTCTGAGACATAACCCGTTTTAGCCTGTAGATCCAATGGCTGCCCCGCCGCCTGACGATGTTCAACAACACCTAAAACACCTCCCGGTTTTAATACCTCAAAAATTGCAGCCAATACAGCAGGTAGATGCCCTGACTTCATCCAATTATGAATATTCCTAAAAGTTAACACGCGATCAACTGTGCCTGTAGGCGCAATCTGTAATGCTCCTGGCGGCTCAAGAACAGTCACCTGTGAGGCACCATAGGTCAATGGATCAGCCGCTATTTTCATTTTAAATGTCGCTACACTTTTTTTAAAATACGGTACTTTTGAATCCGGTGAAAAATGAGCTAAATATAAGGTTCCCTGATCTTTAAGAAAAGGCGCCAAAATCTCGCTATACCATCCCGAACCGGGCCAAATCTCGACAACCGTCATATTTTCCTTAACATCAAAAAAGGTTAATGTTTGTAACGGATGACGGTATTGATCTCGCGATTTATTATTCTCCTGACGATGATCACCCGCAATCACCTCCGTCAAAGTAACCCCATAAGCTACCGGCATCACTAAAAAACAACTCAAGAACAACCCTAAAACAAAATAGTGACTAACTCGCCTCACAACTTACCTCCCATTCTTGTCAACGATGGAAAAAGCCCCACTAAACCCAACACCAAAAATGCAACTAAGGTCCATCCTGGGATAGTAAGCCCTAAAAAAATCCATGCAATATCGGCACACTCTCCGGTTCCATTCAACATCAATTTTAATGTTTCTGCCAATGGGAAATTTTCAAAGACATAGGCTAACCCAGGGCTACATTCAGGCACTTCGTCAGCGGGCAAATTCTGCAACCACACATGCCGCGCTGAAACACTTACCCCAATCAGCGCAACACCGATAATAAAACCGGAATAAATTCTCCGCCCTAGTTGCCTAGGATTATGAACTGCCGCCACCAAAAAAATAACACCCACCGCTAAAATAATAATTCGCTGAGAAACACATAAAGGACAAGGCTCAAGTTCTTCAATAAACTGAAAATAAGCCGCCACCAGCAATAAGGCAAAGCATCCCATAAACCCTAATAAAAATATAACTCGGACTCTCGTCATGTCATTCCCTTTCTAAGACTGTTTAATTTCTCCTCATCATTTAAAACGAAGCAACCAAATTTCGTAATGCTTCCGAACCCAATTGAAAAATAGGCCACCCATCACCGGTTAAAATTACCTCCACATTACAGCGGTCAATTAATCGTCTTACCGAATCCTGTGCCTTATTTTTATCGGCTAATTTAGCCACTGGCAATAAGCAAAGACGACCGGCCCGATGACAACGAATCAAATCACCGGTGATCAGCGTGTCTTCTGCCAACAATAAGGCTAGTTCACCGGGTGTTTTAGACCCATCAAGCGCGAAAACGATCAATTCAGGCACCACCACGTCATTATCTGTAAGCCAGCGATCACAATTGATTGGAAATGTTTCTTGTTCTGCTAACGGACCACAAAGTTGAGCCTGATAGCGTTGGGCAATATTTTCAGCATCACGGCAATGATCACTATTCGTAACCACCACGATACTCACACCACCCAAAGCGTCTAAATGCTCCTGATCATGAACTGACAATGGCAGCGGATCAATCACCACATTACCTTCTTCACGAAGCCATAAAAAGCTGTGAAAATCTAAATTACGCTGCTCATCAAAAACTGACCAACAGTACAACGACGCATTATGTAATTGTTTCATAATTACTCACTTAAATTTAACCCTCTTATTGACTGGGTTGATAACCAACTCATCTATTAATATGCCTGGTCGCGTCATTAAAATATAATTAACCGCTGCTGCCAAATCTTCTGGCAAAATATAATTATTGTCATCATCGCCGGGCTCAAAATCCAATTGATCAAAAAATTCAGATTTCACCATCCCTGGATTTATCAATGTCACCTTAACCTGACTCTTGGCACACTCTTCTCTCAGTGCCTGAGAGAATCCACGGACCGCAAACTTACTGGCGCAATACACTGCACCTTGGCGCCGTCCTTGCAATGCACTTTCAGAACCCATAAAAATTAAATCAGCCCGCCCTTTCTTTTTAAAACTCGGAACAAAAGCGCGTGCCAATACGGCCTGAGCAGTAAAATTAACCGTCATTAATGAATTAATTTGTTGATAGGAAAATTGCTCAAGCGAACCAAAGCGCCCATAACCTGCACAAAAAACAATCACAGAAATATCAGGATGCTCTACTTGTAACTGTTTAGCCTGTTCGGCCAAAAGCGCTACCTTCGAGAAATCCATTTTAACCGGTAAAAAATGACTATGGCTGGTCTCAAATTGATTACACTCTCTTGACGTTCCAAACACAAAATAACCTTGCCGTAACAATTCTTTTGCCACAGCCCGCCCAATACCAGAACTCGCACCGGTAACTAAAACTGACCGCTTTAAACCAGACATGGGAAGAACTTATCTTGCGATACATAACGCGCCAATAACTCACTACAAAATGTCATCATTTCTTGCTCTATATCTACTTGATAGGAAACCATCTTACGCTGACTTTCGAAGGGGCCTGCAAACAATTTTTCTTCTGGATATAAACGTTGAATCTTTTTAAAAAAATTATCCGGCAATCGAAATGCACCCATACTGACTGAGTGCAATTGCGCTACATTAATCCGTTTAAATATTTGTTCAAACAACTGCTGATACTGTTGTTGATAATCAACATGATAAATAATCGGATCAAAGCGCAAACCGATCAGCCAACCGCTTTCTTGTAACTTACACATTGCATCAATACGCCGTTCTACCGACGGTGTTTTCGCTTCAAGCAATTCAGCGACCTCTTTTGGGGTAAAACTAAACGCTACCACACAACGCTCAATGGGGGTTTGACTCAGCAGACGCCTGACCTGAGTGCTTTTGGTTCGTAATTCTATCCAGGCATTAGGTATCGTATCAAAAAATGGTAAAAACTCATCGACAAACCCAGTGACCGGTTCCATAGCCAAACTATCACAGTCATACCCTGAAAAAAAATGAACCGGTTGCTCCGGGTACGCCCGACTATACTGCTTTATTTCCGATTGAAACTCTTCATAATTAACAAACAAAATATAGTTAGCGGACTGAAACATACCCTGTAAGAAACAATACCGACAGTCATACAAACAATTCAGCATATGCGAAAAATAATAATTTTTTTTGGCACCAATGCCATACCCAGACGGCGCTTCCAAAACAAAATTTTTATATTTCTCTGCCAAAATCAATGCTGGCTTAATCTTTTGCAAACGAAAGTTCTGTGCTTTAGGATTAAACACCTCGCCATAGCGTGCACAATCAACAACCCTAGCCTTTGGGAAGCGACTCAGAATATGCTGTACTCGAGGGTGCTCTCTGACGGCCTCTTCTATATATATTGTTTCAATCATAATTTTTGCTTATTAACGACCCTCTATTAAATAGAAAATAGTCTCTACATACAATCAACCGATGTTAAACTTTAAGATTTTTTTATACCTCATTACCCAATCGAAAAGATAGGGTAAAATAAACCCTATCTTTTATTAATTTAGCGACACCCTATGCAAACACAAGCAATCGGCTTTATTGGCGGTGGAAATATGGCAACCAGTCTCATTAGTGGACTCATTGCCAGCAAACACCCGTGTAGCCATATCCATGTTTATGATATTGACAATACGCAATTACAATCACTCCGCGCCACATTTAATATTAATACACACTCAACCTTAGAAGGGTTGGCGCAACACTCAGATATTATTGTTTTAGCCGTTAAGCCACAAATAATGAAAAGTGTCTGTGAAAATATTCTCACTGCTCTCGGCCCCAAGAATCCTTTATTCATTTCTATTGCCGCGGGGATTAATCAATCCAGCCTAAGTCATTGGTTAGGAAAACAGCAGGCTATTGTGCGTTGTATGCCTAACACACCTGCTTTAGTTCAGACTGGGGCTACGGCCTTACACGCTAACAATAATGTAAGCCCTCAACAACGCGACTTAACTGAAAATATTTTACGCGCTGTAGGGATAGCGCTTTGGATTGATAAAGAAGGCCTCATGGATACGGTAACTGCAATTTCAGGCAGTGGCCCCGCCTATTTCTTTCTACTCATGGAAGCCATGGAAAAATCAGCGATCGAACTCGGCCTACCGGAACAAACCGCACGTCTATTAATCCAGCAAACTGCTCTAGGCGCGGCCAAAATCGCCCTAGAATCAGGTGAATCACCCGAATCACTCCGTACTAAGGTCACCTCCCCAGGGGGCACCACACAACAGGCCATCAGCACTTTTCAAAATGGCGGCCTTGAAACATTGGTCAATCAAGCCGTGCATGCTGCCTTTGATCGATCCATAGAAATGTCCACCGAACTAGGAGAAAAATAATGGACTCTACTTACATGACCAACCCCGTTATTTTCCTTATCGATACCTTTATTTCTTTGTATGTCCTCGCGATCCTTTTACGATTCTTATTACAGTGGGTTAATGCTGACTTCTATAACCCATACATCCAGTTATTGGTTAAAATCACCCATCCACCACTCAAGCACCTACGACGAGTCATCCCCTCAATTGGCAGAGCTGACACGTCATGCATTCTCTTGGCATTGATCATCCAAATATCGTCTACTTACACGATTCTTATGCTCAAAGGCGTTTCCCTATCCGTCACTGCATTATTTTTATTAACGGTATCACAGCTCATAACCACCCTCTTAAACATCTTTGTCTTTGCCATCTTTGCCCGCGCCATACTCAGTTGGTTTTCACACGGCTACAGCAATCCTGCAGCAACACTGCTACAGAGCCTAACCGAGCCTTTACTCAAAATTTGCCGCAGAATGATTCCAGCGATATCGGGCATTGACTTGTCGCCATTAGTTGCCATTATTGCCCTACAATTAGCAAAAATGCTGATTTTACCGCCCATAGAACAAATGATTGCCTTACTCGGGTAAATTATACCGTGACGTTCAAGAAGAAAGTTTAAAGCAACAAGGTCCCTACGCCTTTATCCGTAAACAACTCAAGCAGTACCGAGTGTTCCACACGGCCATCAACAATGTGTACCCGTGGAACGCCACCTTTAATCGCATCGGTGGCGCATTTGACCTTAGGGATCATACCGCCGTGAATAGTTCCTTCAGCAATGAGATCATCAATATCAGTCACCGACAACCCAGTCATCGACTTTTGGTCCGCATCCAATATCCCCGCGGTATTAGTTAATAAGATTAATTTCTCCGCACCTAAAACTTCAGCGACTTTCCCGGCCACAAAATCCGCATTAATATTATATGAGCGACCGTCATGACCCACCCCTATCGGGGCAATCACGGGAATAAAGTCACTGCTCGCCAACATATGGACAACAGCTGGATCAATACTTTCAACATCACCCACATGCCCTAAATCAATGATTTCCGGCACACTGGTTTCTGGTGAAGACCTCTTAACCTCAATCTTTTTAGCCCGAATAAAATCACCGTCTTTACCCGTTAAACCAACAGCACGGCCACCATTCTGATTAATTAAATTAACAATATCTTTATTAACTAAACCACCTAAAACCATTTCCACAATATCCATTGTTTCACTGTCAGTCACCCGCAGGCCATCAACAAATTTTGTCGTTTTACCAAATTTCTCTAAAACTCCACCAATCTGCGGCCCACCACCATGAACCACAACAGGATTAATACCAACCAACTTCATCAGAACAATATCTTTAGCAAAACTGTTTTTTAAGGCGTTATCCACCATTGCATTGCCGCCAAATTTAATGACAACCGTTTTTCCAGAAAACTTCTGAATGTAAGGCAATGCCTCTATCAATGTGTGTGCAATTTGACTCACCACAAAAACTCCCAACGTTTACTTAAATTTAAAATATATTTTTACTATTGCCGACCGGTATGACCGAAGCCACCGTCAGCACGTTCACTTAAATCAAAATCGTCAACTTGAACCAACTCAGCTTGAACAACGGGTACAAAAATCATTTGTGCAATCCGCTCACCCACTTCAATAGAAAATGCTTTATCGCCTCGATTCCAACAGGACACAAAGACTTGTCCTTGATAATCAGAATCAATCAAACCGACCAAATTCCCCAATACAATACCGTGCTTATGCCCTAATCCTGATCGCGGCAATAATACTGCAGCCAAACTAGGATCATCGATATGAATAGCAAAACCTGTCGGGATCAATAGGGTCTCCCCAGGATTCAAGACAACTGTAGCATCAAGACAAGCTTTCAGATCTATACCTGCAGAACCATCGGTTGCATATTCAGGTAGCGATATTTCCTTGCCCAAACGATTATCGAGAATTTTAAATTTAATTTTTTTCATAATAGTGTTGTGCTATTAATTTAATCAGTTGTTGTGCTAAATGTCGCTTAGCTGTCATCGGAAAGTCTTGTTGCCCGCCGCGCCAATAGACAGTGACCGCATTATTTTCTTTATCAAAGCCACCGTCTGCACGGCCGACCCAATTTGCAGCAACCATATCAACTTTCTTGCGCGCTAATTTATCTTTTGCATACGCCTCGAGATGCTCTGTTTCAGCGGCAAAACCAACCGTAAACAAAGCATCATTCGACTCGGCCACTGAGGCTAATATATCGCGTGTTTTTAGTAATAGTAACGTTTTATTCGCACCGTCCTTTTTTATCTTGTTTTCTTCAGCGATAGGGCTGTAGTCTGCAACCGCTGCTGATCCAATATAAATATTAGCGTTAGCCGAACAGTCCAATACTTGTTCATACATTTGCTGCGCTGTTTCCACCGCAAGTAATTTAACACCGGCCGGCGGAACTAAGGCCACCGGGCCACTGACTAAGGTCACATCAGCACCCGCACTTTTAGCCATCTCTGCTAAGGCATAGCCCATTTTTCCAGAACTTCGGTTCGTAATATACCGAACCGGATCAATAGGCTCTCGCGTCGGTCCTGCGCTAATTAGCACAGAAACCCCGCTTAGAGGCCCTACTTCAGTCTGCAGTATTTCTTGACAAATATGTCCCGGCTCAACCATTCGACCTGGACCCGTTTCTCCACAGGCCTGACTACCGTGTTCAGGATTCAAAATAACCATACCCCGTGCACGCAATGCAGTAATATTTTCTTGAACAGCCAAATTAAGCCACATCGCTTGATTCATGCTGGGTGCTAACGTAACCTTACATTGTGTTGCCAAGACCACGGTGCTTAATAAATCATCCGCAATACCATGTGCAAATTTGGCAATACTATTCGCGGAAGCGGGCGCAATAATAATTTCATCAGCCCATCGGGCTAAATTAATATGGCCCATCGCATTTTCTTCATCACTATCCAATAATTTCGAATGAACCGAATGTCCTGATAGCGCCTGAAATGTTAACGGCGTAACAAACTCCATGGCCGCATCAGTCATTATCACTCTGACATCGACACCCTGCTTACGAAACAACCGGACTAATTCAGCCGATTTGTAAGCCGCTATACCACCACAAATCCCTAATAAAATTCGCTTAGTAATACCTGACTCCTGTCATAACTCTCTCGGTCAAAACAATCATAGTTCACTTAGGATAATCGTTATTAGTCGGCTAAACCGGTTAATATGAATTTTGCTTCTCGATATTTCTCACTACTTTTAAGCGCAATATCGTCAGGCAATGAAGGTCCAGGAGCCGTTTTGTCCCAATCAAGTGTTTCTAAATAATCACGAATATATTGTTTATCAAAGCTCGGCGGACTAATACCCACTCGATACTGGTCAGCCGGCCAAAATCGCGATGAATCTGGCGTCAATGCTTCATCAATCAAAAAAAGTATTTGCGCCTCATCCAAACCAAATTCAAACTTGGTATCAGCAATTATAATACCGCGTTCCAGCGCGAAATCAGCCGCCTCTTGATACAGCAATAAACTCACATCTTTCACTTGCTGCGCTAACGACTCACCCAAAAGAGCGATGGTTTCAGAAAAAGAAATATTTTCATCGTGATCACCTATAACGGCTTTCGTTGATGGTGTATAAATCGGTTTCGGCAATCGCTGGCCTTGTTGTAATCCAGTCGGCAAGGTTATTCCACAAACCGCTCCTGTTTGTTGATAATCCTTCCAACCCGAACCAATTAAATACCCTCTAACGATGGCCTCAACGGGCAATGGTTTTAATTTTTTTACCACAATAGCTCTACCTTCAACCTCTTCACGTTCACGAGGATCCGGAAGAACATCTGATAAGGCCATATCAACCAAATGATTCGGCACCAATGATTGGGTTTTATCAAACCAAAAATTAGAAACCTCTGTCAGCACTCGTCCTTTACCCGGAATGGGATCAGGCAAGACCACATCAAATGCAGAAATTCGATCCGTCGTAACGATCAACATATGTTGCTCGTCAATATCATAAATATCACGCACTTTACCCCGTGCGCGTAACGTTAAACTGGTTATAGAAGATTCAAATAATGCTTCAGGTGATGGCATAAATATCGCTGTTAAACTTTATTAAAAGGTTATAAAGGTGTAAGTTTAACATTTTACAAATTAAAATAGATTAAACAATGAGCTGGTTAGGGAAATTTTTAGGCGGTACCTTTGGTTTTATGATGGGCGGCCCTCTCGGTGCTATTCTAGGCGCCTCTTTAGGGCATCAATTAGATATGGGCATGGGTAGCCTTGAAGGGGGTGTTAACCAAGGCTTTAACCCTGGCGACCAACACCGCGTTCAGATGGCCTTTTTCACGGCAACTTTCTCCGTCATGGGTCACATTGCCAAAGCTGATGGCACCGTTTCACCCTCTGAAATAAAACTTGCTCGACGCGTCATGGATGAAATGATGCTTTCGGGTGAACTCCGAGAAGCCGCAATAAAACTTTTTGACCAAGGCAAAGCCTCTGACTTTCCTCTTACCGAGGCGCTAACTCAATTCCGTAAAGAATGTTCACGGCGCAATAACCTGATCCGAATGTTTCTCGATATTCAGGTTCAAGCCGCCTTTGCCGATGGCACACTTGCCCCCGAAGAAGAAAATGTTTTATTAAAAATCTGTCAAATTCTAAAAATTTCCCGACTCGAATTTCAACAGATTAAAATGCAAGCTCAGGCGCAACAACGCTTTCATCAACAAGGACAACCACATTCTGGACACTCTCAAGACAATCTTGCAGACGCTTACTCTGTTCTTGGCGTTAGCGAAAATGCGAGCGATATCGAAATCAAAAAATCTTATCGCCGGTTAATGAGCCAAAACCACCCCGACAAACTCGTCGCTAAAGGACTCCCTGAAGAAATGATGACTATTGCCAAAAAGAAAACGCAAAAAATAGCCAAAGCATACGATCTTATCCGCGAATACCGAAAAAAATAATCCCTTTATAAAACAAATAACATCAACCTCATGGCTATTCATACCCGTCCGTCGAGAAGACATTTCCTCAAAAATACACTTATCAGCATCAGTGCAGGTCTATTGCCATTACTCCCTAATCAGGTCTTTGCCAAAAAAGCCCCCGCCGCCAAAAAAGAGACGACAAGCCCCTCCTCAGGCCAGGGCTATCATGAAACGGAACACATCAAAACCTACTACCAAAAAGCACGCTTCTAATACTTTATTTTTAAATTATTATTGATGGTGTTATGAAACTAATAAAACGCAGCGCTAAAAAATCATCGACACCCTCGCCAGCAATTTCTGAAAGCCCCCTGCTTGACCGGCGCACATTCTTACAGCACTCGGGTCTTGCCGTTGGAGGCGCGGCTATTGCCAGCGCCTTTCCGCTAACACTGATGCAAGAAGCTAACGCTGAAACAAAAGTTGTTGCCGCAAAAAAAAATACCCTAAAAAAGATACGTAGCGTCTGCACCCATTGCTCAGTCGGTTGTGGTGTTATTGCAGAAGTACAAAATGGCATTTGGGTCGGCCAGGAACCGGCTTTCGACCACCCTTTTAATTTAGGTGCGCACTGCGCTAAAGGCGCCTCTGTCAGAGAACATGGTCACGGTGAACGCCGACTCAAATATCCGATGAAAATGGTCGATGGCGAGTGGCGCAAAATTTCATGGGAAACAGCTATCGAAGAAATTGGCGACCAAATTCTATCGATTCGAGAACAATCAGGCCCCGACTCTACCTACTGGCTAGGCTCCTCCAAACACAACAACGAACAAGCCTACCTTTTTAGAAAATTTGCGGCCTTTTGGGGCTCCAACAACATTGATCATCAAGCTCGAATTTGTCACTCGACGACCGTTGCCGGCGTTGCTAACACCTGGGGTTATGGTGCGATGACAAACTCATTTAATGACATTCATAATGCAAAAGCCATTTTAATTATTGGCGGAAATCCAGCCGAAGCACACCCCATCTCGATGCAACATATTTTTCGAGCTAAAGAGCGCGGCGCACCCATTATTGTCATTGACCCTCGATTTACTCGCACAGCAGCACACGCCCACCAACATATTAAATTACGCCCGGGCACCGATGTCCCTCTGATTTGGGGTCTCCTTTGGCATGTTTTTGAAAACCAATGGGAAGATAAGTCATTCATTGAACAGCGCGTATATGGCATGGATGAAATTCGAAAAGAAGTCGCCCACTGGAATCCCAAACAAACCGAAGAAGTTACTGGCGCCGGTGAAGAAGAGCTTTATCTAGCGGCAAAAACTATGGCGCACAATAAACCGGGAACCTTTATCTGGTGTATGGGTGGAACGCAACACACCAACGGCAATAACAATACCCGCGCCTACTGTATTTTCCAACTAGCCTTAGGAAACATGGGCGTTGCAGGGGGTGGTACCAATATATTTCGTGGTCATGATAATGTCCAAGGTGCTACCGATCTTGGCCCTAACAGCCACACTCTTCCAGGCTATTACGGCCTCAGCGAAGGCGCGTGGCGACACTGGGCTAAAGTCTGGGATACTGATTACGACTGGCTAGCTAACCGCTTTGATAGCAACCTTTATGACGATGGAACAGGGCTTAAAAAGCGCACGATGAACACCAGTGGCATTCCTGTCTCCCGCTGGATCGATGGCGTTCTCGAAGAAAAAGATTTAATTGCTCAAAATGACAATATACGGGCGATGATTTTTTGGGGTCATGCACCCAACAGCCAAACCCGTAACCCGGAAATGAAAGAGGCTATGGAGAAACTGGACTTATTAGTCGTTGTCGACCCCTACCCTACCGTTGCATCTGTTCTTCATAACCGCACCGAAAACACCTATCTACTACCCGCCTGCACGCAATTTGAAACCTATGGTTCGGTAACCTCATCGAATCGCTCTATTCAATGGCGCGACCAAGTCATTGACCCGCTGTTTGAGTCAAAACCTGATCATGAAATATTATATCGATTTGCCAAGAAATTTAATTTTTCTGAGCAAATGTTTAAACACATCAGTGTGACCGATAATCAGCCACTCATAGAAGATGTTACCCGGGAATTCAATAAAGGTATGTGGACTATTGGTTATACCGGACAAACCCCTGAACGATTAAAATTACACCAAAAAAACTGGCACACTTTCAACACAACCTCGCTACTGGCTCAAGGAGGAGATTGTGATCAAGAGTATTTCGGATTGCCTTGGCCCTGCTGGGGAACTGCCGACATGAAACACCCCGGCACACCGCTCTTATACGACACCAGCAAATCGATCGCTGAGGGCGGACTGACCTTCCGCGCCCGATTTGGCATCGAACGTGACGGGGTAAGCTTACTGGCCAACGAATCCTTCTCCAAGGATTCCGCAATCAAAAATGGCTACCCAGAATTTAACGACCTGCTGCTTAAAGAACTGGGCTGGTGGCATGATCTCAGCGATCAAGAAAAACAAAGTGCTGAGGGCAAAAACTGGAAAACAGACCTTTCCGGTGGCATTCAACGGGTTGCCATAAAACATGGCTGTGCCCCCTTTGGAAATGCTAAAGCCCGCTGTATTGTTTGGCAATTTCCAGATCCTGTGCCCATTCACCGAGAACCCCTCTATACCAACCGCCGTGATATGGTTAAGCGCTTCCCGACTTATGATGATAGAAAATCATTTTATCGTTTACCCACTCGCTATGCCTCCATCCAAAAAACTGATTTCAGCAAAGACTATCCACTCACCATGACAAGTGGTCGACTCGTAGAATACGAAGGTGGCGGCGATGAAACTCGATCCAACCCTTGGTTAGCTGAACTTCAACAAGAGATGTTTGCTGAAATCAACCCCGCTGACGCTAACAATGCGGGCATTAAGCACCAAGAAGAAATTTGGATTGAGGGTCCTGAAGGCGGCCGTATAAAAGTTCAGGCTTTTATTACCGTACGCGTACCCCGTGGTTTAATTTTTATGCCTTTTCATTTTGGCGGTCATTACCAAGGGGAGAATTTACACTCAAAATATCCCTCCGGCAGCGCCCCTTATATTTTAGGAGAGTCCTGTAATACCATCTTTACTTATGGTTATGATTCAGTCACAGCCATGCAAGAAACTAAAGTCTCCCTTTGTCGCATTAAAAAAGCCACTCAAACATGATGAAAACCTTCTTAACGCCTAGACGGCTACACCCTATTGGAAAGCCAAATCCAAAGCCCTTATCCTTAGCGCCTAACAGGACAATCTGATATGGCCCGAATGAAATTTCTTTGTGATGATGAACGCTGCATTGAATGCAATGCTTGTGTGACTGCTTGTAAAAATGAACACGAAGTACCTTGGGGTATTAACCGTCGACGTGTTGTGACTCTGGACGATGGACAACCTGGAGAAAAAAGCATCTCTGTTGCTTGCATGCACTGTACTGATGCCCCCTGTGCTGCCGTTTGTCCAGTGGATTGTTTTTACACGACTGAGGATGGTATTGTCTTACACGACAAAGACTTATGTATTGGCTGTGGCTATTGTTTTTATGCCTGCCCCTTTGGCGCCCCTCAGTTCCCCCAAGATGGTCAATTTGGCGCACGCGGTAAAATGGATAAATGTACTTTTTGTGCAGGCGGCCCCGAACCTGACCACAGCGATGCTGAATTTGATCATTATGGCCGCAACCGAATCGCAGAAGGTAAACTTCCTCTGTGTGCTGAAATGTGCGCAACCAAGGCCCTATTAGCCGGTGATGGCAACATCGTAGCCGACTTATTCCGCGAACGTATCGTCCGCCGCCAATTTAATACCGAACAAACAGATACAGACCATACCGCTGATGATGCTTGGGGCTGGAACACAGCCTATAAAAATGACTAAACCCCTGCGCACCACAGTATCGCCAATCGGCTTAATTATCTTACTCGGACTTATAGGTTGCTCAGAGCAAAGCCCCATCGTCTACCATGAGGCACATGTATACAAAGGTAAAAAGGACCCACACAGTGCAAGAGAAAATACACTAGATCATCGCTTCAAACAAACCCAGACAGACCGCTAAATAATATTGATGACTAAATCACTTAAATCACTAGTCCTATTTCTCTTAATGCTGCTTCTGGCTTTTACCCTATCAACGGCTAATAGCGCTGAAGTTTCCGATGCCGACTCTTGGCGCCAAATTCGCGAAGGCATCGCAGGTTATAGCGCCGTTAAAGGTCAAGAAGCAAACGTTCTGATTCAAGGCTCCGGTCAAAATTGGCGCCAACTTCGTAACGGCGTTATCGCCCGTTATCTCGGTATTCTTGTTTCCATTACTTTACTATTTTTTACGCTATTCTATCTCTTTAAGGGCCCTATTAAACTCGCAAAATCACGATCCGGTAAAATGCTTTTACGCTGGTCAACCTTCGAACGTGTTATACATTGGTATACCGCACTTATTTTTCTCTTATTAACCCTAACCGGACTTATCTTATTGTATGGTCGCAGCCTTTTAATTCCACTTATCGGTCATGACCTTTTCTCTACCCTTGCCGCCTACGCAAAGCTCACGCATAACCTTTCAGGACCCTTCTTTCTCGTTGGATTACTTTTTATGTTTTTCATGTGGGTAAAAGACAACATTCCCAATCGTATTGATATCGCCTGGTTCAAGGCATTTGGTGGTCTAATTGGCACCCAACACCCTTCGGCTGAGCGCATGAATGCCGGCGAAAAAAGCTGGTTTTGGCTTTTAGCCATAGCCGGTATTATCGTAAGCTGTAGTGGACTTATTTTAGACTTTGCTAACTTTGGTCAAGACCGTTTTATTATGCAGGTCTGCCATCTGCTACACACACTTTCCGCCTGCCTGTTAATGATCGGTGCTATCGGTCACATTTACATTGGCACTTTAGGCACTGAAGGCGCCCTTGAAGGAATGAAAAACGGCTATGTTGACTCAACATGGGCCAAGCAGCATCACGACCTTTGGTACGATAAAATAAAAGAAAAAGATCCTGACTGACTCAAACAACTACTCCCTTTTAATTCCTCCAAACGCATCCTTTGATTCGGCTAACTTCATCATTTTTACCGCATCTGTTGACGATTTCGTTTTACCGCCTGAGCCTAACTTAATCATTAATCGCACTTCATTACTCGAATCTGCCAAAGCCAAGGCATTTTCATAACTGATTTTATTGGCTTCATATAGTTGAAACAATGCCTGATCAAACGTCTGCATTCCCTGTTCTTGCGAACGTTTAATTAATTCCTTAATTTCATCGATCGAACCCTTAGCAATCAAGTCACTCATGAGTGGTGTATTCAGCAACACTTCAACAGCTGGGCACACCCCTTTACCACTATTTCGTTTCACTAGCTGCTGCGCAACAACCCCTTTTAAATTTAACGACAACTCTTTTAAAACCTGTCCATGCAATTCTTCTGGAAAAAACCCCAAGACCCGATCTAAAGCCTGATTAGCATTATTAGCATGTAACGTCGCTAAACATAAATGCCCTGTCTCAGCAAAAGCTAAAGCATGCTGCATGGTTTCCCGCGTTCTTATTTCACCGATCAAAATGACGTCCGGTGCCTGCCGTAAGGTATTTTTTAATGCTACCTCAAAAGATTGGGTATCAATACCCACTTCACGCTGCGTAATAATGCTTTTCTGATGACTATGCACAAACTCGATAGGATCTTCGATGGTAATAATATGGCCACTTACATTCTGATTACGGTATTTAATCATTGCAGCCAATGTGGTTGATTTACCCGACCCTGTCCCACCCACCACCAAAATCAACCCTCTATTTTCCATAATTAACTGAGGCAAGTAGGCGGGTAAATTTAAATCAGATAAATCAGGAATTTTCGACTCAATCCGCCTAATCACCATCCCGGCCTGACCTTGTTGCATAAAAGCACTGACCCTGAAACGCGCTAACCCTGCCACTGAAAATGCAAAATTACATTCTCCTGTACGCTCAAAATCAAGCCGTTGATTATCATCCATCAAACTTTCCACCCAAGCCATCGTCATTTCAGACTGGAACTTATTATCAGATAAATCAACTAATTCATTTTCTACTTTTATAGCGGGTGGGCGGCCCGCCGTAATAAAAAAATCAGAGGCTTTTTTTTGCACCATAATTTCAAGAAGATGCTTAAGATCTTGACTCATAACGCCTCCTACCCAAATAATTTCTTATTCACAGCCTTAGCTAATGCAACCTGTGTAGTTACTTTACCCGCTGCCACTAACTCTTTTAAATTTTGATCTAAGGTCCACATACCCTCTTTTTTACCGGTTTGAATGGCTGAATACATTTGTGCTACTTTGGCCTCTCTAATCAAATTTCTTATAGCTGCAGTGCCTATCATGACTTCATGTGCGGCAATACGACCCCCACCAATTTTCTTTAGCAAGATCTGCGAGATCACCGCCTGAAGAGATTCAGACAACATCGCCCTGACCATATCTTTTTCAGCGGCTGGAAATACATCAATAATCCGGTCAATTGTTTTAGCCGCTGACGTGGTATGTAAGGTTGCAAAAACCAAATGCCCTGTTTCTGCAGCCGTCATTGCCAACCGAATCGTTTCTAAATCTCTTAACTCACCCACCAAAATAATATCTGGATCTTCACGCAAAGCGGATCTTAACGCTTCTTGGAACCCCAAGGTATTACGATGAACTTCACGCTGGTTAATCAGTGATTTCTGGCTCACATGAACAAATTCAATCGGGTCTTCAATGGATAAAATATGCGTATAGGCATTGACATTAATATGATTCACCATAGCGGCCAATGTTGTTGACTTTCCAGATCCTGTCGGACCTGTTACCAACACTAGACCGCGTGTTTTCTTGGTTAGTTCTTCAAAAATTGGGGGTGCCTTCAAGGTTTCCAGACTCAACACCTCTGAAGGAATCGTTCTAAATACCGCTGCTGCACCGCGGTTTTGATTAAAGGCATTGACTCTAAACCGTGCAAGACCGGGAAGTTCAAAGGAAAAATCTGTTTCCATGAATTGTTCAAAATCCCGGCGCTGTCGGTCGGTCATAATGTCATAAATTAACCCATGAACCTCTTTATGATCCAGACTCGGTAAATCTATTTTACGTATATCGCCATCCACCCTAATCATCGGCGGCAGACCCGACGAAAGATGTAAGTCAGACGCTTTTTGTTGCACTGAAAAAGTTAACAATTCAGAAAGTTCCATAAAACCCAGCAACCTTTAAAAGAAATACACCTTTCAAATCTAGTTGACGATTCTTTTTTTAACAGAACTATTGTTTAATAGAGGACCTATTTATTATTATTGCTTTTATGAACCCTTATAGTGATCGGATTAGCCAAATACAACAAACCATTGCAACAGCAAATCTAGGCAGCCCTAACCCAGAACAAGCCATACAATTACTGGCTGTCAGTAAAACGAAGCCAAGCCGTGATCTTAGCTTAGCTTATCAAGCTGGACTTCGTCATTTTGGAGAAAGTTATTTACAAGAAGCACTGGGTAAACAGGACCAACTGGCCCATTTTGCTATCACTTGGCATTTCATTGGCCCTATTCAATCCAATAAAACTCGCGCCATCGCTAATAATTTTTCCTGGGTACACAGCGTTGATCGCTTAAAAATAGCCAAACGTTTAAATGAACAACGCGCGCCACACCTGCCTCCACTCAACATCTTTTTACAAGTCAACATCAGTGGCGAACAAAGTAAATCAGGCGTTACTCTTGATCAACTGCCTACCTTAGTCAGTGAAATTAGAGCGCTTAAAAATCTTTCACTTAGGGGGGTCATGGCTATTCCTGAAAAACAAGCCGACTATAAAGCGCAATGCAGGCCTTATCGCGATATTTATCAGGCTATACAACAATTAAAGGACCCTAGCTTAAATCACTTTTCCTTTGGGATGAGTGGCGATATGACAGCAGCCGTCCACGAAGGTGCCACCATAGTCCGTGTCGGCACGGCATTATTCGGTCAGCGTAACTAATATTCAGAACAAAAAAAAACGGATTAGCTATCTCAGCCTAATCCGTTTTTCAACCAACATAATGCTTTGTTTAAAACATTACATGGCCTCACGACTCGGTGTTAACGAGTCGTCATCATCTTCTTTTGATGCCATCAATTGCTTATAAAAAGGCCATCTACTGACATGAAGTTGTGCTCTGATAGGTGTTTTAATAACCGATACACATAAAGCTATCGAAAATAAACACCAAACTGCCGCATACTCATTAGGATCAGACGTTGTTGCCAACGAGATGATAGGCCCTGCAAACAGATGAAACGTTACAAAACGCCAAGAACCATATAAAAACGGTAATAAGAAACCACCGACAATATAGCCGACCCCATGTAAACCACGCGTATTAGCGATTCCATAAGCCATAGGATCTGACCAAATATCGTTCAAAGGCATCATCCATGCAATATGCCAATCGCCTGATACTGAACAAA
>LWDU01041184.1_pt1 | contig 22603 bp, 16 predicted proteins | sample 727161 | NCBI WGS metagenome assembly LWDU01 (sample SAMN04566230, study PRJNA314399) | hydrothermal vent metagenome | isolation source: deep sea hydrothermal plume seawater | place: Mexico: Gulf of California, Guaymas Basin | collected 2004-07-11
GAATTTATGCTAGAACTGGATTAAATGCTGGTTTGTTTTTAGATTATTATTTTATTGACAACATTGCGTTTTCCACCAACTTTTCATATTCACAAAAAGGATATGTAGTAAAGAATTCATTTGAACTTACTACAGGATATGATTATAAAATTAAAGAAGAAATAAAAGTTAATTTAAATTATCTTGACTTTCCTTTACTTTTAAAATATCATTTTAAAAACGGAATTGAGCTTTCAGGAGGCTTGTTATTATCTTTTCTTGTATCTGATAAGGTAATAACAGAAGCAACTGAGATATATGAAACTGAAGATAGTATAAGTGGAAATATAATAACAGTAAATGAGCATACAACTGAGAAAGATGATTATGATGATGTTGTAGATGATAATGAGGCAAATGCTTTACTTACTGGCTTTCAAATTGGAGTTTCTTACACAATAAAACGATTAAATTTCTCACTTAATCTTAATAGAAATAATCGCTTTGGGGTTGTGGCAGGCAAAAGTAAAAACAGTAATGTTGTTTTTCAATTTTGTACTAGAGTAAATTTTTAGTAATTAATTAACAATTCTCCCTTCTAAAAGATTTATTTAACAATAAATTTCTTTTCAACAGTACCATTATCATAGATATAAAATAATGGCGTATTGCATTTCTTTGTAATTTTTCGCCCCAATATATCAGTTATATAAAGTAAGGACCGATTTTGATTTGAGATTTGAGATTCATCAATTCCTGAAAGCATCTGACAGTTTGAAGGAAGCGGATTAAGCTCAATAAAAGGACCTGGTGTTAGATTTTGACCTATAAAAGCTGAATAATCAAGAGAATATCTAGTACATCTAAAAGTAGAATTTGCCCATCCATTATTAGTTGTTGGGATATTATTCCCTTGAGCTAATGGCACTGAATTTACAACAGGATTAATATATTTCCATACTTTGGTATCTGTTGAGTCAATTTCAAAGAAGGTTCCGTGTGCACCATCACAGATTAGTGTATTTCCATTTGGTAAGCGTTGGGCACCTGATATAAATGAAGCATAAAAATTAGTTGGATTTGGGTCAGTATAAGTCCATTCTACATTACTTGGTCCAAAAGTATTAGCACTTAAAAAATAGTCATCATTAACATCAGTTGGAGGACTCAATATATCAATCGAACTAAACCCCCTTCCTTGTCCATTATTAAATAACATTAATTTTCCTCCATCTTCAAAGTTTTCATCTATCCAGTGTACATTATGCTGACCAAATAGCTTCTGATCTGCAGTAGTACCACTATTATAGCCTGCTGGATTCCCCCATCTGTAGAGTATATCTCCTCCTTTTCCTGAATTTCCACCACTATTCGTTGCAGCCTCAGTAGTAGTTGTACTGTGGTCAATGATATAAAACTCCGAAAGAGCTCTTGAACTAATTACAATTTGATCAAGATCTTCATTATAATCAATTGAGTTACAATGTAGCCAATCTTTCTTTCCAGCCCCAGCATAAAAATTGATATCTAATAATTCTGAATGATTAGCTACTACACCATAGTTTACCTTAGAAGGGTCAAAATCTTGAACCAAATGATCCCATAAATGCCACTCCCAAACAATATTTATACCATTATTTCCTTGTGGCTCAACTTCTAATATATAACTTGGCCATAGCTCGTTATCAGCTAATGATGAAGGATCTCTTCCTGATAATATTACATCAATTAATGATTTATATTCCCAGCAAAGTACTAGAATATTACCATTAGGCATAGGTTCAATGTCATGATGTTGATGATATGTGTTATTTGAGAAATCATAACTCCATACTAAGTTATTATTCCAATCTCTCTTTTCTATTCTTCCACCACTACCACCTCCACTAAATATTGAGTTTGAAATACGACATGTTCTTAGCAGGTTACCATCTTCTAATAAATAAGCAGAATTTCCTGGGTTATAGCTGCTTTGCCATGAATGAACAAGTCTTCCACAATTATCTATTAAGTATGTGGTTTCACTTGGTGAAAAAAGGGTGTAACCATCAAATGATCCTATATCATATTGAAATAAGCCAACTGTTTGGTTTTGTCCAATAATAAACAGTGGATAGCAAAGTAATATGAAGAGTATTCTTTTCATTCTACAAATCTAAGAAAATCTTTGTATTAGTCTAACAAGAAAAATACAGATTAGTATTTATATTTTTTTAATATTTCTTTAATAATTTTACAGCCTTTTTTTATTTCTTTATCTGAGATGGTAAGGGGAGGGGTGATCCTAATAGCTGTTTTATTAAATAAAAAGTAGAATAATATTAAACCATTTTCTAAAGATTGTTCTACTACCTTTTTAGCTAGTAACTTGTCTTCAAATTCTATAGCCAACATAAGTCCTTTTCCTCTTATTTCTTTGACCTTTGGATGAGCTAAATGCTTTCTAAAAAGTGTTTCTTTTTTATCTACATCTTGTATTAAATTAGTAGCAAGTAAATGTTGTAAGGTTGCTAAACTAGCTGTACAGTTTATTGGGTGCCCTCCAAAGGTTGTAATGTGCCCTAATTTGGGTTCAAAAGTGAGTAGGTTCATCAATTTCCAAGAGGAGATAAATGCGCCAATAGGCATTCCTGCTCCCATTCCTTTAGCAATACACAAAACATCAGGAGTTACATTATATTTTTCAAAGCCGAAAAGAGTTCCTAAACGACCGTAACAAGTCTGTATTTCATCAAAAATTAGGAGTGTCCCTGTTTCATTACACTTCTCTCTTACTTTTTGCAAGAAGTTATTTTTGGGAGTTTGAAAGCCCGTTCCTCCTTGTACTATTTCTATTACAACAGCTGCAGTTTGTTTTGTTATGTTTTTTAGGGAGTTTTCATCATTGTAATCAATAGTATTACAATTGGGTAATAGTGGTCGGTATTTTGCTTTATGCTCTTCATTTCCCATTATGCTTAAAGCTCCTTGTGTAGAACCATGGTAAGAATCTTTACAAGAGATGATTTCCGATCTTCCAGTTGCTCTTTTAGCAAGTTTCATAGCTCCTTCAATAGCTTCTGCACCAGAATTTACAAAATAAGTTGTACTTAAATTTTCGGGTAGATTATCAGCAAGTAGTTTCGCTAATTTATATTGTGGAGATTGAATATATTCCCCATAAACCATTACATGGGTGTATTTGTCCAATTGCTCTTTTACAGCATTTGTTATAATAGGGTTGGAGTGGCCTAAAGTACAAGCAGAAACGCCTGCTACAAAATCCAAATAGGATTTACCATTTACATCATAAATATAGCTTCCCTTAGCGGATGCTATTTCCAAACAAGAAGGAAAAGGAAAAGTTTGTGCTTGGTGTTTTTTAAAGATGTCTTTTGCATTGCTCATAATGCAAAAATAAAAAAGGGAAGCAAATTGCTTCCCTAATTTCTATTTTATCTAAAATATTATATCAAATTATTTCCTTTTATAATCTGTACGCTTTCCTTTTTCTCCTTTTATTCTTTTCAGTAATTCCCTTTTAAATTGATCTTCCGAATGATATAGTTTTGCAATCTTTTTATTAGAAAGTACTTTTTTAAATTCAGCATGGTATTTTTTCTTAATATCCAATTCTTTTTGGTCCAAAATAATATGGTTATCTATTACCTGCTCAATCTCACTATCAGATAAATCATCAATATTTTTTCTATTTTTTTTATGTTGTTCATGCAATTGTTTCCTTGCATCAGAAAATTGATTATAAACTGGCCAGAATTTTTGCGCTTCTTCAGGAGTGAAGTCTAATTGTTTTGTAATGAATGCTATCTTTTGTACTTCAATTTTCTCTCTTTTTTTATCCATTTTGTGGTTTTGTCCGAGCATAAATAAAGGACAGAGTATTGCGATAATTAAGGTTTTAGTGTTCATAGTTTTTGTTTTTATAGTTCGTAAATTAGTTCGTTATAGTTAAATTCATTTAATAAATCATCATCAATTATTTCTTCTTGTTTCATCTCAACAAATTCTAATAAAAGCTCATCTTCTACATCATAAAAGGTAAGTAGTTCTACCAAATCTTCATCTGTTATATTTTGGTTTTGATTATTGTACCAAACTGCTGAAAAAACAATAAGAAGCATTGCAAAAGTTGGAGCAAGGGTTTGTAGCTGAAAAGCGGAAAAGAAATATCTTTTTTCTGGAGGATCTACTTTATCCATTATACTGTGTGTAAGAGCCAAAAAATAATCTTCTGGTACTTTATACGGGTTTCTTTTTCCTAATTTTTCTATGTCAATTTGTTTGTTCATCAGTTATAAGATGTTTCTTTTTATAAATAGTTTAATTTGTTTTCAAATAATTTTCAATTTTGTTTTTTGCGTGATGATATGATGCTTTAAGTGCGCCCACAGAAGTATCTAGAATCAATGACATCTGCTCATATTTTATTTCTTCATAATAACGCATATTAAAAACTAATCTTTGTTTTGTTGGAAGTGTGAGAATGGCTTTTTGTAATTTTTTCTCAATCTCATCTCCATCAAAATAAGGCCCTTCTATTTTAGCAGATAAGGCAAAAGACACCTCATCAATTGATTGAAAAAGATGCTTTCTTTTCTTTTTCAAAAATGTAATAGACTCATTGGTTGCAATTCTATAAATCCAAGTGTATAATTTAGAATCTCCCCTGAAATTTGGCAATGCTTTCCATGCCTTGATGAAGGTGTTTTGCACCACATCATTTGCATCATCATGGTCAATTACAATTTTACGAACATGCCAATAAATCCTCTCTTGAAAGTTACGGACTATAAGATTAAAGCCCTGTTTTGAAGTGTCAGGATTTTGAAATAAATTAAGTAATTCTTTGTCTGTGTTATTTGTAATCAGTTGCTAGTTTTTATACCTCTCTCAATCTTACCCCTAACCCCTCTTGTTAGAGGGGAATGCTAAAACAGGATGACAACATTATTTCTGTGGACTATAGTCTATTTTCTATTGTCCTAATACTAATATCTAAAAGCGTAGCGGTCTATAGTCTAAATCACTTTCTAGCAATTACTTTTTTAGCTGCTGCAACAATAGATTTTGCATCTAATCCGTATTTTTCTAATAATTGCATTGGCGGTCCGCTTTCTCCAAAAGTGTCATTTACTCCAACCATTTCCAGTGGAGCAGGATTATTTCTTCCCAACAATTGTGCAATACTATCGCCTAATCCACCATTTAGCATATGCTCCTCAGCCGTTACTATACATTTTGTTTTGCTAACAGAGGTTAAGATGGCTTTTTCATCCAAAGGTTTAATGGTATGTATATTAATTATTTCTGCTGAAATACCATCATTAGCCAATGTTTTGGCAGCTTGCAATGCTTCCCAAACTAAATGCCCTGTTGCTACTATTGTAACATCTGTTCCATCTTGAAGATGAACTGCTTTACCAATCTCAAATTTCCTATCAGCAGGAGTAAAGTTAGGTACTTTTGGACGGCCAAAACGCAAATACACAGGACCAATATAATCGGCAATGGCAATGGTTGCAGCTTTTGTCTGGTTATAGTCACATGGATTAATGACAACCATATTTGGTAGCATTTTCATCATTCCAATATCTTCTAATACTTGATGTGTTGCTCCATCCTCTCCTAATGTAACACCTGCATGTGAAGCGCATATTTTTACATTTTTTTCAGAATAGGCCACTGACTGCCTAATTTGGTCATACACTCTGGAAGTAGAAAAATTAGCAAAAGTCCCAGTAAATGGAATTTTCCCTCCAATAGTCATACCAGCAGCAATACCAATCATGTTTGCCTCAGCAACCCCAACTTGAAAAAATCGTTCAGGATGGTTTGCCTTGAAATCATTCATTTTAAGCGAACCTGTTAAATCAGCACAAAGTGCCACCACATTTGGATTGCTTTTTCCCAGCTGAGTTAATCCTGCTCCAAATCCTGATCGTGTATCTTTTAAATCCATATTAATATAGTTTTATTAGTTCAGATTTTCCTGAACGGACTTTAAATTTTTTTTCACTTGTATACATGTATTGTTTTGCTGACTTAGCCCTGAAAATTACCTTATAATTTCCTGGTAATAGGTGTAGGGTTAACCTATGTTTGTTTTCATCCAAATTATAAATAAGTTCCAATTTATTATCTTTTGTTAAATAAACTCCACCATAGCCTTTTGAGGGAAGACTAATGTTTGCTGTTCCTGTTGAGGGAAGGGTAAAAGTAGTTGTTTCGCTTTGTTTTATTTCCACATCTTCAATCAGGAATCTTGGAAGGGTGAGCACTTCAATATCATACTTGCCTATCAAATACTTTTGTTTGCTATTTGTTTCTTGCACATTTAGTGTTTCTGATACATTTGCTTCACGAACAATAAATTGATAGTCATCTTTACTTGCCATCTTTACCTCCAAATCTCCCTGAGGAGTATTGATAGGAATGATGGTATGTTTGCCAGGAGTAAGTGTGATAAGTTCTGATTCTACTGCCGGAATAGTATGTGCTACCACTTTATATTTCAAGATTGGGTCAATACTCATGGTGTCCGGATTTCCCATATGGTTCATGGTATGTATAAAATTGTACTTTACTAGTCCACTAAAATTATCATAAAAGCTAAGGTTTACATTGGTTTCTGTTGGCTTCCCAAATGCATCTAATAGGTTTACTTGTGCAGTAGTTGAGTTTAATACATGCGATATAACTACCTCTAAAACAGTCTCAAAGTCCTTCTCTTTTGAAGCATCATAATAGGTACCGACACAATCAAAGGTTTTTTTGTAAGTTTCATCCAATCCTATTCCAATTACAAAAGGTTTTAAAATAATTCCTTCCTTTTGCAATAGTCTGGAAACAGAACAAGGATCCATGTCACACTCTTCAATTCCATCCGTAATAAGGATAATAATATTTCTACTATTTACATTTTTTGGAAAATCATAAGCCCCTTTTTCTAATGCATGTGCAATAGGGGTAGTACCTCTTGCTCTTAAAAGTTTTAACTTGGCTTTTATTCTATCTGTAACAACATTGCTTGCTCCAAAATCCACTTCCAATCTGGTATCATCACAATCCTGAGGAGGATAGCCTTTTTGATGGCCATATACTCGCAAACCGATTTCAAGATTATCCATGCTTTTTAAGCTATCTAGCATATTGTAAAGTAGTTTTCGGGCAATATCAATTTTTCTACCAGATTGCCATCTGCCAAGCATAGATTGTGAAGCGTCAAAAATAAATAAGATTCTGTTTATTGGCTCTTCCTTTTTTTGAGCAGACAGATCAAAACCCCCCGAAAATAAGAGAGTTGTCATTAATAATATTTTAATGTTTTTAATAATCACCTAATGTTTCAGGGTTTTGCGAAAGTGCATCCGCTAATTGCTCATCATTTGGAGCTACTCCATGCCAAGCATGTGTCCCCATCATGAAATCAACACCATTTCCCATTTCAGTATGCAATATGATAACGACTGGTTTTCCTTTTGCTGATAAATCTTTGGCATTATTTAAGCAACTGATGATTGCTTCCAGATTATTTCCGTCTTTTTCCACCATTACTTCCCAGTCAAAAGCCCTGAACTTTTTAGCTATATCACCCATTGGCAGAACATCATTTATACTTCCATCAATTTGTTTTTTATTATAATCGATAGTTGCTATAAGGTTATCTACTTTATTGGCAGAGGCATACATAATTGCTTCCCAGTTTTGTCCTTCTTGTAGTTCCCCATCCCCATGTAGTGAATAGATAAAGCTGTTGTCCATATTAAGCTTTTTTGTAAGTGCTGCTCCAATGGCAACTGAAAGCCCTTGCCCTAATGAGCCAGAAGATACTCGCACTCCCTGCAGATTATCATGTGTTGTAGGATGCCCTTGCAAGCGACTATTTATTTTACGGAATGTAGAGAGTTCAGAAACATCAAAATAACCACTACGCGCTAGGGTAGAATACCAAACTGGCGAAATATGTCCATTTGATAGAAAGAATAAATCTTCCTCCATTCCATCCATAGTAAATTTGGTATTATGGTTCATTATCTCAAAGTAAAGAGAGACAAAAAATTCCGTGCAACCAAGTGATCCACCAGGATGTCCTGAGTTATTGGCATGCACCATTCGCAGAATATCTCTTCTTATTTGGGTGCAAATTTCTTTTAATTCTGTAATGTTTGGCATAGGATAGTTTTTTCAATGGCAAAAATAGAATTTTAATCAAACGCTGGGGGCTGTGTTAATAATTATTGAAAACTCTAATGTATTTTCCATTATTTTGTATTCTTAATATATATTTGCCAACTCAAAAAAAAATAAAAAATGGCTGTAAAATGTGGAATAGTAGGTATGCCGAATGTAGGAAAATCAACTTTATTTAATTGTTTATCAAAGGCAAAAGCACAATCGGCTAATTTTCCGTTTTGTACCATTGAGCCAAATGTTGGTGTAATTACTGTCCCAGATGTTAGATTAGAGAAACTATCCGAATTGGTAAATCCTGAAAAAGTGCAAGCAACCACCATTGAAATAGTAGATATTGCAGGTCTTGTAAAGGGTGCAAGTAAAGGAGAGGGGCTTGGTAATAAATTTTTGGCAAACATCCGTGAAACCAATGCGATTATTCATGTATTAAGATGTTTTGATGATGATAATATTGTGCATGTAGATGGAAGTGTAAATCCTGTAAGAGATAAAGAAACGATTGATTTCGAATTACAAATAAAGGATTTGGAAGTAGTGGAAAAAAAGCGAGATAAATACCAAAAAATTGTAAAATCAGGAGATAAAGAAGCCATAAAAATAGTTGGGATTTTGGATAAATACATTATCCATTTACAAAAAGGAGAATCAGTTCGTTCGCTTGAAATGACGGATACTGAAAAAGAAGTAATTGCTGACCTTTATTTACTTACCGATAAGCCTGTTCTTTATGTTTGTAATGTGGATGAAGTGTCGGCAAAAGATGGAAATAAATATGTGGAACAAGTTAGGGAAGCAATAAAAACGGAAGATGCTGAAATCTTGCTTATTGCCACTTCCATTGAGGCTGAAATTGCTGAATTGGAGGATTTGGAAGAACAAAATCTTTTTTTGGATGAAATGGGCCTGGAAAAACCTGGGGTTCACTATTTAATTCAGGCTACTTATCGGCTACTTAATTTACAAACCTATTTTACGGCAGGGGAGAAGGAAGTCAGGGCTTGGACCATTACAAAAGGCATGAAAGCACCGCAAGCTGCTGGGGTTATTCATTCCGATTTTGAGAAAGGATTTATAAGGGCAGAAGTAATTGCCTATAAAAATTTTGTAGCACTTGGCTCAGAACAAGCATGTAAAGATTCTGGAAAACTATCGGTTGAGGGAAAACAGTATGTAGTGCAAGATGGAGATGTAATGCATTTTCGGTTTAATGTATAAAAGCAGATATGAGTATTTAGATTATAGATATTAGATTTTTTTTGTAATCTCATATCTAATATACTAAAATTTACCCTTTTTTTTAAAAGTTGAAAACATTGTTGAAAAACTTATCTGATTCTCTTCATATATTTTTATTTGTGTTTTAATTTTGTTTTCATTCATCTAATACTCAAGATAAAGACCTTTTTATTGTAAATGTCAAAACAAGCCTATACAGAAGATAGCATTCGTTCCTTAGATTGGAAAGAGCATATTCGGCTAAGACCTGGTATGTATATAGGGAAGGTTGGTGATGGTTCATCACCAGATGACGGAGTGTATGTTCTTTTGAAAGAAGTAATTGATAATTGCATTGACGAATATGTAATGGGGCATGGAAAAACCATTGAGGTTTCCATCAAAAATAATAGAGTTTCTGTTCGTGATTTTGGCAGAGGAATTCCGCTTGGAAAAGTTATTGATTGTGTTTCGAAAATCAATACAGGTGCAAAATACGATTCCAAAGTTTTTAAAAAATCGGTTGGACTAAATGGGGTTGGAACAAAAGCTGTGAATGCACTTTCTTCCTATTTTAAAATAAAATCGGTAAGGGAGGGAAAAAGTAAATTGGTAGAGTTTGATAAAGGTATTATTTTTAATGAAGAGCCTATTCAAGATAATTCTTCCAGAAAAGGTACAAAAGTTACCTTTATTCCTGATGAAGAATTATTTGGAAAATACCGATTTATCAATGAGTATGTGGAGAAAATGCTCTGGAATTATTGCTATTTAAATCCTGGACTGACATTACTTTACAATGGCAATAAATTTATTTCTAAAAATGGATTATACGATTTATTGGAGCGAGATATTGATTCTGAAATTCTATATCCTATAATTCAACTGAAAGGAGAAGATATTGAGCTTGCACTTACACACTGCAAAAATCAATATTCTGAGCAATATTTCTCTTTTGTAAATGGGCAACATACCGTTCAGGGGGGAACACATCAAAGCTCTTTTAGAGAAGCGATTGCTAAAACTATTCGGGAGTTTTACGGAAAAAATTATGATGCGGTTGACATTCGTCAGGCAGTATATGCTGCTATAAGTATCAAAATAATTGAGCCAGTTTTTGAATCACAAACCAAAACAAAATTAGGATCCAATGAAATGGAGCCCGGAGGAATTACTATCCGAACATTTGTTAATGATTTTATCAAAACGCAATTGGATAATTATTTGCATAAGCATCCGGAAACAGCCATTAGTCTACAAAAGAAAATTCAGCAAGCTGAACATGAAAGAAAGGCAATGGCAGGAGTAAAAAAACTAGCAAGAGAAAGAGCAAGAAAAGCTAATTTACATAACAAAAAGTTAAGGGATTGCAGGGTACATTATAACGATTTGAAAAAATCAAATAGGGCAGATACTACTATTTTTATTACAGAGGGTGATTCTGCTTCTGGATCTATTACTAAAACGCGTGATGTAAGTACTCAAGCAGTTTTTAGTTTAAGGGGGAAGCCGCTAAATTCATATGGACTGAACAAAAAGGTAGTTTATGAAAATGAGGAGTTTAACCTTTTGCAAGCTGCTTTAAATATTGAAGAAGGGATTGAGGGTTTGCGCTATAATAAAATTGTTTTAGCAACTGATGCAGATGTAGACGGAATGCATATTCGCCTTTTGCTTATTACGTTCTTTTTGAAATTTTTCCCTGAACTTGTAAAAGAAGGGCATGTGCATATTTTGGAAACACCTCTTTTTAGAGTTAGAAACAAAAAGAAAACTTTTTATAGTTATAGCGAAAAAGAAAAAATAGAAGCCATTGAAAAGATTGGAAAAAATGCAGAAATCACAAGGTTTAAAGGGTTAGGAGAAATATCTCCATCAGAGTTTAAGCATTTTATTGGAAAAAATATGCGCCTTGAACCAGTGATAATTGGAAAAGAAGCTGGAATTGGAGAAATTTTAAGTTTCTATATGGGAAAAAACACTCCAGAAAGGCAGAAGTTTATTATTGACAATTTGAAAGTAGAAAAAGACATTACCGAAGATGAATAAAGAGTCCAATAATATAAATGGAGAAAACCTAAAAGATGTAATACATATTTCTGGTATGTATAAGAAGTGGTTTTTAGATTATGCTTCTTATGTTATTTTAGCACGTTCAGTGCCATATATTGAAGATGGGCTAAAGCCCGTGCAAAGAAGAATACTTCATTCCTTAAAAGAGTTGGATGATGGTAGATATCATAAAGTGGCCAATGTAATAGGGCATACTATGAAATACCATCCTCATGGAGATGCTTCTATTGGTGATGCGCTTGTACAAGTAGGACAAAAAAATCTTTTACTCGATATGCAAGGAAATTGGGGAAATACTTTCACAGGCGATAAGGCAGCAGCCTCAAGATATATTGAAGTACGCCTCAGTAAATTTGCTTTAGAAGTGCTTTACAACTCAAAAATTACAGAGTGGATTTCCTCTTATGATAGCAGAAGCAAGGAGCCAGTAACTTTACCAGTAAAGTTTCCTTTGCTTTTAACCCATGGAGTAGAGGGTATTGCAGTTGGACTTTCTACCAAAATAATGCCTCATAATTTTAATGAACTAATTGATGCTTCTATCAGAGTTCTGAAAGGCGTGAAGCCAAGAATTTTTCCTGATTTTTTTAGTGGTGGTATGGCTGATTTCACCAATTATAATGACGGAAAAAGGGGAGGAAGAATTAGAGTAAGAGCAAAAATTTCACAAGAAGATAAAAGTACTCTTATTATTTCTGAAATTCCTTTTTCAACAACCACAACTTCTTTAATTTCTTCCATAATAAAAGCCAATGATAAAGGAAAGATTAAGATAAAAAAGATAGAGGATAATACGGCCGAAAATGTGGAAATAGCCATTACGCTTCCCGCAAAAGTATCACCCGATAAAACTATAGATGCTCTTTATAGTTTTACTGATTGTGAGGTTTCTATATCTCCACTTTCATGCGTCATTGAAGAGGAAACACCAAAATTTTTAGGTGTATCGGAAATTTTGTATATTTCAACAAATAGAACGCTCGATTTATTAAAACAGGAGTTGGAAGTAGTGCTGAATGAAATGCAAGAAAAATGGCATTTTGCTTCCCTTGAAAGAATATTTATTGAAAATAGAATCTACCACCAAATTGAAGAATTAGAAAGTTGGGAAGAAGTTATTTCCACAATTCATAAAGGACTAAAGCCACACACTAAAAACCTTTTGCGTGAAGTAATAGATGAAGATGTTAGTCGACTTACAGAGATTAAAATAAAACGAATTACCAAATTCGATTTAGACAAGGCAAAAAATGACATCTTAAAATTAGAAGAAAGAATAAAAGAAGTAAAACATAATTTAAATAATTTGACTGATTATGCTATTGCTTATTTCAAAAAATTGAAGAAAGATTATGGTAAAGAATTTAAAAGAAAAACAGAAATAAAAACCTTTGAAAATATAGAAGCAAAAAAGGTAGTAGTAGCAAGTAAGAAACTTTATGTAAATAGAAAAGAAGGGTTTATAGGAACCACTCTTAGAAAAGATGAGTATGTGTGCGATTGTTCTGATATTGATGATATTATCGCTTTCAAAAAAGATGGAAGTATGATTAAAACAAAAGTGGATGACAAAACTTTTGTTGGAAAAGATATTATTCATTGTGGAGTGTTTAAAAAAGGAGATGAACGCACCATTTACAATATGATTTACAAAGATGGAAAGTCAGGAAATACAATGATAAAACGATTTGCAGTTAAAGGGATAACAAGAAACAAAGAATACACGCTTACTAAAACAAACAAGGGAAGTAAGGTACTGTATTTTACTGCAAACCCAAATGGTCAGGCAGAGCAGGTTACCATTCATTTAAGAGCATTACAAAGACTAAAAAAACTAAAAATAGATGTTAATTTTTCTGAAATTACAATAAAAGGAAGAAGCGCAAATGGTAATATTATTACGAAAAATACCGTTAAAAAGGTAGAGCTAAAATCAGAGGGAATATCTACTTTATCTGCTAGAAAAATTTGGTTTGATGATGCAGTACAAAGATTAAATGTAGATAAAAGAGGAGAATTTTTAGGTTCATTTGAAGCAGAAGATAAAATACTTACAATAAATCAGCAGGGTGATTTACAGCTAAAAGGATTTGAGCTTTCTTCTCATTTTGATGAGGATATAATAGTTATTGAAAAATTCAATCCTGCAAAGCCAATTTCTGCTATTTATTTTGATGGTAAAAAAGAGCGTTACTTTATAAAAAGATTTAAAGTAGAAGTGAAAAGTAAAAAATTAAATTTTATCACCCAACATAAAAATTCTTTTCTGGAGATTGCATCCACTGATTGGCGCCCACAAGCAAAAGTAGTATTTGTAAAAGAAAAAGGGAAACAGAGAAAAACAGTAATAATAAATATGGAGGAGTTTATTGCTGTGAAGGGAGTGAAGGCTATTGGGAACAAGCTGTCTAATAATAAAATAAAGGAAATTAACTTATTAGAAGCCTTGCCATTTGAAGAAGAAAAACTAGAAGAAACAAAACAAGAAATTGAGATTATTGAATCGGAAAATATCTCAGAAACAAGAGAAGATAATGATAACAAACAAATAAGTTTGGACCTATAAATTCGTTTTGAACGACTAAGAAATTATTAAATTCATTTTATAATCCCTGCAATACCTATTATTAATACTACATTTGCTTTATAATTAAAAACTAAAATAATGAAACAAAAAATTACAACATTTCTATTGACCATTATAATGCTTCCAATTGGAATTTTTGCCCAAAATAGTATGAATATGCTTTTGATGGGAACTTATGAGTGGTCCTCATTAAATACAGAAGGAAGTGATATTTGGGGTTGGGTAGATGCAAACGGAAACGAATACGCCTTAGTTGGACTGAATGATGGATTTTCGGTGGTGGATGTTAGCAATGGAACTAATCCTGTTGAAATGTTTTATATTCCAGATATTAATTCCACATGGAGAGATATAAAAACATGGGGCAATTATGCTTATGTTACAACTGAATCAGATACAGGTTTGCTTATTGTAGATTTGAATGATATGACAGGAGCAACCTATTGGCATGTGAAAAACTTTACAAATCCTACGACTGGCGCATCTGTAGAGTTTACAGCAGCTCATAATATTTATATTGATGAAAATGGAATTGCTTACATTTTTGGTGCTTCCTCCAATACAGGGAGCTCTCCTGCTGACGGAGCTATATTTTTAGATGTAAATGCTAATCCTACCAATCCAGTTTATTTGGGCGAATGGGATGATGAATATATTCATGACGGAATGGCAAGAGGTGATACCATGTATGCGGGTTGCATATATGCAGGAGAGCTATTTGTTGTAGATGTAAGCAATAAAAGTAATCCGCAGACATTAGGCAGCCAAACCACTCCTAACGCTTTTACGCATAATGCTTGGGTTTCAACTGATGGTGATTATGTATTTACTACTGATGAACAATCTGATGCTTATATTGCAGCTTATGATATTACGAATGTGAATAATATACAAGAAGTAGATAGAATACAATCTAATCCTGGTTCTAACACCATTCCTCATAATACGCATGTGGATGGTAATTTTTTAATTACCTCTTATTACAGAGATGGAACCACAGTGCATGATATTACTTACCCAAATAATATGATAGAAGTTGGCTATTACGATTCTTATCCGGGCAGTGGAAGTGGTTTTGATGGAAATTGGGGGACTTATCCATTCTTACCTTCTGGTAATATTATCTCAAGTGATATAAATAGTGGTGCAAATCAATCGGCAAAGCTATTAATTTATGAAAGACAATTCCAGCAAGCCTGTTATTTGGAAGGAACAGTAACAGATGCTAACACAACAAATGCTATTGCCTCAGCAAATATTGAGATTTTAACTTCTTCCATTTCAACATCTACAAATATTAGCGGAGCATATACTTCTGGAATTGCAAACGGAGGAACTTATAATATTTTATTCTCAAAACCAGGATATGAGAGTGATACTATTTCTGCTATTTTGTCTAATGGAGTTTTAACTACTGTAAATGCTCAACTGGTTCCTCTTCCATCTTTTACTGGAAACGGAATTGTTACAGATATTACTGGAAACGGAATTGCAAATGCTCAAGTCCTTATTTATAATAATGATTTTACTTTCACACTTACAACTGATGTAAATGGAAATTTTAATGTAGCTAATATGTATGATGGAAATTATGAGGTAATAGCTGGTCAGTGGGGATACAATACAATTTGCAGTAATGAGAATATTACTACCACAAACAACAATCTTACAATAGTTCTTCCAGAGGGTTATTATGATGATTTTACTTTTGATTTTGGATGGAGTATAAGCGGAGGGATTACACCAAATGATCCTGGTAGATGGGAGAGAGGTGATCCTGAAGGAACTTCAACTCAAGGATTAAATTATAATCCTGATGATGATGTTAATTCAGATTGTTTTGAGTATGCTTATGTGACAGGTTTAGCTGCTGGTGGTCAGACTGGAAGTAATGATGTGGATGATTTTAATACTATTTTAATATCGCCTTTATTTGACTTGACTTCAAATCAGCCACACCTCTTAAATTATCATTCTTGGTTTGCAAATGGTGGTGGTGGTTGGGGAGGAGGTAGTACTCCAAATGATACATTAACTGTGAGTATTAGTAATGGAAATACGACAATAGTTTTGGAAACTATGACAGTAAATTCTCCCGATACGGGACAATGGAATCTCAGAACTTTTGATTTAGGACAATATATAACACTTACAACAGATATGCAGGTAATTATTGAGACAGCAGATTGGGATTCATTAGGAGGGCATTGGGTGGAAGGAGGTTTTGATATGTTCAATATTACTTCAGGCCCTCAAACAGGAGTTGAGGATATGGTAACCGAATCTTTTATTATTTACCCAAACCCAACAAAAGATAACATTGTAATAAAAAGTGTAGTAAAAGGAGAAGTGGAAATTCGAAATATCTTGGGTGAAACAATAATAACTTCACAAAAGGAAACAGAATCAAAAGTTATTGATATTTCTGATTTAGCAAGTGGAATTTATATCATAAAATTAGGACAAACATCCCGTAAATTTTTTAAAAACAAGTAAAATTAAAAATTCTATATCATGAAAAAACTATTTATTTTCTGTTTATTAGTAGCATTTAATATTCAAGGCTTTTCTCAAAGTTTGAATATGTCTCTTGTTGGTAGTTATCAGTCTTCTTGGAATAATTCAAGAGGGAGTGATGTTTGGGGCTGGGTAGATGGCATTGGTACAGAATATGCATTAGTTGGGCTTAGAGATAGGTTTTCAGTTATTAATCTATCAAATCCTGCTTCTCCAACAGAGGAGTTTTACATTGATGAATCTGCTTATCAATCAAATTGGAGAGATGTTAAAACATTTGGCAATTACGCATATATAACTACTGAGGCTTATGAAGGGCTTTTAATTGTAGACCTTAATGATATGACTGGTAATACATTCTGGCGAGTTTCCACTTTCAATCATCCTAATAATGGTAGTTCGGTTTATTTCTTGGCTGCTCGAAATCTATATATTGATGAAAATGGAATAGCTTATATTTTTGGGGCTTCTGATCCAGCTTTACCTGCTAATGATTCAACACAACCAAATGGCGTTATATTTTTAGATGTAGCAAGTAATCCTACAAATCCTGAGTATTTGGGAGGTTGGCAAGATTACTACACTAATGATGGGATGGTAAGAGGAGATACATTGTGGGCTGCATGTATGGGAGAAGGGAAATTTTTTGGAATTGACGTTTCTAATAAATCTAATCCAATTGTAATGGGACAGCAATCTTCTCCAACAGGTTTTACAAACAATTGTTGGGTTTCTGACAATGGTGATTACCTATTTGTCTCAGAAGAGGTAACCAATGGATATATTGCTTCCTATGATGTAACCGACTTAAGTAATATTGTAGAAGTGGATAGGGTGCAATCAACCCCCGGAATAACTTCCAGTCCAAAGAATGTTATTGTAGATGGAAATTTTTTAATTTGCTCTTACTATCGTGACGGAACTGTAGTATATGATATTACTTTTCCCAACAGTATGATTGAGATTGGTTATTACGATTCTTTTACAGGAGTTGGTAGTGGTTATGATGGAAATTGGGGTATTTACCCATTCTTACCTTCAAATTTAATTCTTGCAACAGATATTAATACAAACCCAACGGGTAATGGAAAATTAAATATTTATGACCGACAATTTCAACAAGGGTGTTTTGTAGAAGGAACCGTAACAGATGCTTCAAACGGTAATCCACTTGATGGAGTTAATGTTGAAATTTTAACAACCCAGGCAACAACATCAACAAATATAACAGGCGATTATGCTATTGGAACAGCATCTTCTGGTACATATAATATAGTATTCTTAAAGGCAATGTATGCCTCAGATACCGTTTCTGTGAATTTATCTAATGGCGTTATATTACCTTTAAACGTATCACTTGATCCAGTTCCCGCATTTGGAGTTTCTGGTACAGTTACAAATTCAAGCGGAACAGGTATTTCCAATGCAGAGGTATTGATATATAACTCTAATATATCGCAATCGGTCACTACTGATGTAAATGGTAATTTTTCGATTAACTCAGTAAGTGGACAACATTTTTATGACGATTATTATGAAATAGTTGTTGGAAAATGGTCTTATAGAACTTCTTGTCATAATGAGTATATTAGTTCTGCAACAAATAATTTATCTATAACATTGGATTATGGGTATTATGACGATTTTACTTTTGATTTTGGCTGGACAGTAAGCGGACAAGCTACTGATGGAATGTGGGGTGTTGGAGATCCTGAAGGAACTAGTTCACAAGGGACAAATCTTAACCCTGAAGATGATGTAAATGGGGATTGTTATGTAAATGCTTATGTAACTGATCCTGCTGCTGGAAATCAAGCTGGTAGTAATGATGTAGATGACGGTGACGCAATACTTACTTCTCCCATATTTGATTTAAGTAGTTATTCAACTCCATATATTCATTATTATAGGTGGTTTGCTAATGCGTATGGTAATTCACCAGATGATAGCTTGATTGTCAGAATCACTGATGGAAATTCAACTGTTGATGTAGAAGTGATAACTGCTAATTCACCAAATCTATCCTCTTGGCAACAGAATAGTTTTAAAGTAAGTGATTATTTGGCTCCAACCAGTAGTATGCAAATTATTTTCTATACAGCCGATTTACAAAGTGGCAGCAATAATTATGTAGAAGCTGGAGTAGATAAGTTTCAGGTATCAAATTCAATTACTCCACCTACAAGTGTGGTTGATTTATCCGAAAAAGGTTTTATACTTTATCCAAACCCTTCAAATAATTTTATTGTAGTTAAAAGTGAAGAAATAGGTGATGTTGAAATTTATAATCTTTTGGGAGAAAAGCTGTTAGAAAGTAGAAAATACACGCTATTGAAAGAAATAGATATTTCTGTTTTACCAAAAGGTTTATATATCATAAAATTAGGAGAGATCTCTAGTAAATTTGTAAAAACTAACTGATGAGAAAGATAGCACTATTATTTCTTATCGTTTCATTAAGCCCATCTTTATTTGCTCAAAAAGGCAAAATAACATTAGGACTCGATTATCATAAAATGGATAACCCTTATGTGTATAATTATTTCTTGTATCCATATGGTTATTATGGCCCCACTTATAGTTTTGAACCAAAAGTTGGTTATTTTATATCGGATAATGTGGAGGTTGGATTGGGTTTCAAATCTGGTGATGATGAGATTGATTATGAGTATGCTTCATCAAATCCTTCTGGAAACGGAGAAGTTTATTTGTATAATAACATCTCTAAGTCGTCCTATAGAATATTTAGTCCGTACCTGAAATATTATAAAAGCAACTTTTTTGTATCTGCTCGCCTCTCACTAAATTCTTTTACTAACGAATATGATAATGCTTACCCGGTGTGGGAGGCAGCTATCAATGGTGATTATTCCGTTATTGGTTTAGATGAGGCAGACCATAAAAGCACTACAACTACTAAAACAACTTCCTTAAAAATAGGATATGCATTAGAGTATAACGAAAAGCTGATTTTTGAACCAAGCATTGGCGTGAGTAAAATTTTCGGAGAAGTGGTAAACGAAAGCACAAATACTTATGCAGATGGCAGGCCACCTGTGGTATTGCCAAAAACTACTTCTCCAATTTCGAATGCTACCCATTTTAGTGTTAATCTGGCGGTAAGTTTGCGATTAGGAAAATAATGAAGAAATTTCTTCTTGTCTTGTTTTTTATTCCGCTTTTTGTTTATAGCCAGCAAAAAAAAGAAGTACTTTTTATAGGTAATTCCTATACATATGTAAATGATTTACCAACACTAGTCGAACAAATAGCACTTACTTTTGGTGATACTCTAATTCATGATAGTAGCACACCAGGAGGGGCTAATTTTAGCATGCATTCTGCCAATAGTCAAACCATTAGCAAAATCAATCAGCAACAATGGGATTATGTGGTATTGCAAGCACAAAGCCAAGAACCATCTCTTTCGCCTGGCTATGTAAATACAAATGTATATCCGGCCGTTCAAACCCTTATTGATATTATTGAACAATCTTCCCTTTGCATAGAGCCAATGTTTTTTATGACTTGGGGGCGTAAGTATGGAGATGCAGGCAATTGTGTTCCATGGCCTCCTGTTTGTACTTATTTAGGAATGCAAGAGCAACTGAGGTTACGCTATTTAGATTTTGCTTTTATTCACAATGCCTCTTGCGCCCCTGTTGGTATGGCTTGGAAACAGTCTATTGCACAAGATAGTGCGCTTAATTTGTTTTCGCCCGATAATAGCCACCCCAGTATTTATGGTAGTTATCTGGCGGCTTGCACTTTTTATACTAGCATTTTTAAAAAAAGCCCAATTGGAAGTAGCTTTTGGCCAAATTCAATAGATTCTATTACTGCCTATAATTTACAGCAAATAGCATCTAATACGGTTTTGGATAGTTTAACAGTTTGGAATATCTTTAATGCCGATTTTACCTTTGTTCAGAATAATGATAGCATTTCTTTTAGTAATCTTTCTTCTAACTTTGATAGTATTGTATGGAATTTTGGAGATGGAAATACTTCTACCTCAATACATCCAAATCATATTTATTCAGGAAGTGGAAATTTTACTATCACACTCACAGCTTACACCAATAGTGCTTGCCAAATAGATACTTCTACCGCTACTATTTCTATTAGTATTCCTTCTGCCATAAAGGAAAACACAAAAGATAAAATCCTTATCAGAACTACCGATATTCAAGGCAGAAATTGTATGCCTTTTAAAATTTTTCCATCTCTCTACTTTTATAATGACGGTACAGTGGAGAAAAAAGTAATTCTAGAATAATTGGTTGAGCACATAATAATTGAGCCGTTAAGCGCAATTTGGTGGAAAGGCATATTGAGTGCTTTTTTTGGTCTTGTAATTATTTTAGTTTTATTCAGAAAACAATCCTTAGTTGTTAAAGAAAATTTTTGCAAAATTCTAGCAATTGCATTTATCCTTGTTTACCTTATTACTATTATAAGTACCATAGCAAATGGGATTTGGAATATAATGGATCATTTACCACTCCATTTGTGTAGAATTTCCTTTATTATTTGCATTATTACCTTATTCAATAGAAAACAATGGATGTACGAATGGTGCCTTTTTTTGGCAATTCCTGCCGGACTGCATTCCATACTTACCCCAGAGTTAACAAATGGATTAAATAATTGGAATTTGTTCGAATATTATTTTGTACATGGAGGAATGCTATTAGTACCTTTATATTTAACTTATTTAATTGGTATGCGCCCAAGAGTAAAGGCATGGCTCCACAGTTTTTATCGGCTGCAAATCCCAGTTGCTCTTATTTTTCCACTAAACTTTATTATCGATTCTAACTATATGTATTTAAAAGCAAAACCCATTGTGGAAAATCCTTTACTAATAGGAGACTGGCCCTATTATATTTTAGCCCTGCAACTGATTACACTGCTTCATATTTACATTATACATTTGATAGTTAAGCCAAAATAAGCTATCTTGCCATTATTTTTCATAACTTTGAGAACTCAACCAAAACAGTATTAATATGAGAAAGATATTGCTTCTAATTTTTACTTTTTTAATTTCAATAAATGCTTATACCCAAGCAGGACTGTTAGCAGGTACTGGTTATGCTCCAAACTTTACAGTAACTGATATCAATGGAGTTTCACATACTATTTATGATTATTTGGATAGTGGTTATGTGATGGTTTTGGAATTGATGAGTGTTACTTGCGGACATTGTCAATCACATGCAGCAGGTACAGAGAATTCTTATCTTACAAATGGACCGAGCGGGAGCAATGTAGCTCGGTTTTTAGGTTTAGAAATTAATGCCAGCACCAATAATGCAGCAGTTGCAAATTTTGCTACTACTTATGGAGCAAGTTTCCCAATTGCTAATAATGTATCAGCTACTGCTATAAATTATCAATTATACTATACCCCAGGATATTATATTATTTATCCTGATTATACATATACAACTATTTGCGGAGTATATTGTGTTACAACTCAAAATTATTTGACTGTAGAAAATTTACTTAATACAGCTATCGCATCTTGGACTCCACCAATTTATGGATGTACAGACCCTTTGGCAGTAAATTATGATTCTACAGCAACAATTGACAATGATAGTTGTGATTACACCTCATATACAATTACGACTGTTGGTATGAGTTTTATGCCAGATACTATTATTTGTGATGTTGGGGATACTATTAATTTCATATTGGGAGGATATCATAATGCAGTAGAAGTAAGTGATAGTACTTGGATTGCAGGAGGAACTACTTCTAATTTGGGTTTTAATTTTGGTTTTGGTGTAACAGGGTATTTTATACCAAATATTTGTCATACCTATTATTATGTATGTCAACCACATGTAGGTTTAGGCATGAAGGGAGTAATTATTGCTAATCATACACCTGTTTATGGGTGTACAGATTCATTAGCCACTAATTACAACCCATTAGCGACTATTGATGATGGAAGTTGTACTTATCCTGCATCTTGTAATAGTCCTGTTCCAACTGGCTTAAGTGTAACAGACTTAACCCATGACAGGG
>LWDU01039120.1_pt1 | contig 22593 bp, 15 predicted proteins | sample 727161 | NCBI WGS metagenome assembly LWDU01 (sample SAMN04566230, study PRJNA314399) | hydrothermal vent metagenome | isolation source: deep sea hydrothermal plume seawater | place: Mexico: Gulf of California, Guaymas Basin | collected 2004-07-11
GGGTCGTCGAGGATCCCGGGGAACCGCCCCTTCAGTTCCCATGCCGAGAAGAAGAAGGTCCAGTCGATGTAGCGAGCCAACTCCTTGAGATCGATGGCATCCAAAAAGTTTCGTCCAATGAATTCGGGCTGGGGGATGTCCTCGGCTCGCCACTCGATGGGAGTTGCATTGGCCTTGGCTTTGTCATATGCGAGCAGGGGTTTTTTCAACTTGCGGCTGTGCAGGGCGCGAAGCTTTTCCTGTTCGATTCGATTTTTCGCGTCGAGTTCGATTTTTCGTGTCTCGTCGAAGAGATCCGATACGACGTTCACCGCCCGAGAGGCATCCTGGACGTGAACGACGCTGTGGCTATAGGCGGGAGCGATCTTGACCGCAGTGTGTTGACGGCTGGTTGTTGCCCCGCCGATCAGAAGGGGAAGCGTCATTCCCCTTCGCTCCATTTCTGCGGCGACCGAGGACATCTCTTGCAGGGAGGGCGTGATCAGTCCGGACAAACCAATCGCTCGGGCGCCGACCTCGATGGCGGTGTCCAGGATCTTCCCGGCGGGCACCATAACGCCAAGGTCTACGATCTCGTAGTTGTTGCAGCCGAGGACAACGCCCACAATGTTCTTCCCGATATCGTGAACATCGCCTTTGACCGTGGCGAAGACGAGCTTGCCCTGGGTCGAGCCCTCCTCCTGCTCCGCTTCGAGGAAGGGTTGAAGGTGTGCGACGGCTTGCTTCATGACCCGTGCGCTCTTGACCACCTGGGGCAGGAACATCTTGCCCGCGCCAAAGAGGTCACCCACGATGCTCATGCCATCCATTAGCGGACCTTCGATGACCTCGATGGGACGGCCGAGCTTGAGTCTTGCTTCTTCGGTGTCCTCGACGATGAAGTCCGTGATGCCCTGGACCAACGAGTGGGAAAGACGCTTCTCCACGGAGTTCTCTCGCCAGGACAGGTCCTCAACCTTTTTCTTGCCGCCCCCTGTGACACCGGCGGCATACTCGATCATGCGTTCTGTGGCGTCCGGGCGACGATTGAAGAGAATGTCCTCGACGTGTTCGAGGAGTTCGGCGGGGATGTCCTCGTAGACCTCCAACTGCCCGGCATTCACGATCCCCATGGTCATTCCGGCCTTGATGGCGTGATAGAGGAAGGACGAGTGGATGGCCTCCCGGACCCGGTCGTTCCCGCGGAACGCGAAGGAAATATTCGAGACCCCACCCGAGATATGGGAGCCGGGGCACTTTTCCCGAATGATCGTGGTGGCTTCGATGAAATCCTTCGCGTAGTCGTTGTGTTCCTCCATCCCGGTTGCGATGGCGAGAATGTTCGGGTCGAAGATGATGTCCTCGGGAGGAAAGCCAACCTTTTCGACGAGCAGTTGGTATGCCCGGCTACAAATTTCGACCTTGCGTTGGACGCTGTCGGCTTGGCCCTCTTCGTCAAAAGCCATGACGACGACGCCAGCGCCATAGCGACGGATCAGTTGGGCCTTCTCGATAAAATCCGCTTCCCCCTCCTTGAGGGAAATTGAATTCACGACGCCCTTGCCCTGGACACATTTCAGGCCGGCCTCGATGACTGCCCAATCCGAGCTGTCGATCATGATGGGGATGCGGGTGATCTCGGGCTCCGACGCAATGAGGTTCAGGAAATGCGTCATGCACGCTTCGGATTCGAGCAACCCCTCATCCATGTTCACGTCGAGCAGGTTCGCCCCCGAGCGAACCTGATCCAGGGCCACCGAGAGTGCGGCTTCGTAATCGTCGGCCTTGATGAGCCGGCGAAAAAGCGCTGAGCCGCTCACGTTGGTCCGTTCGCCAATCAGTTGAAAGTTCGAGTCGGCTCTGATGGTGACGGTCTCGAGTCCGCTGAAATGGGTCAGGCGCTCGGTATTGTCGGGCTGTGCTCGGCCCTGGACTCCAGCGACGCCCTCGGCAATGGAGCGGATATGCTCGGGGGTTGTTCCACAGCACCCGCCCACGATGTTCACCAAGCCGCTGGTGGCGAATTCGGCCACCAATTCGCCGGTGGTCTCCGGAGTCTCGTCGTATTCGCCAAAGGGATTCGGTAGTCCGGCGTTGGGATAGGCGGATACCCGGCAGGGCACGATGCGGGCCAACTCTGCGACGTATTGCCGCATTTCGGTGGCGCCCAGGGAACAATTGATGCCCACTGAGAGGGGGTTGGCGTGGGCGACAGAATGCCAGAAAGCATCCACGGTCTGGCCCGAGAGCACCCGCCCGCTGGCGTCGGTGATGGCGACGGAGATCATCAGGGGCAGGCGCTGGCCCCGCTCTTCGAAAACTTCATCGATGGCCACCAACGCGGCCTTGGCGTTGAGGGTGTCGAAGATGGTTTCCACCAGGAGCAGATCGGCACCGCCTTCGATCAAACCCAAAGCCGCTTCCCGGTAGACGGCGAGAAGCGCGTCGAAGGTGATGTTGCGCGCTGCCGGATCGGCCACGTCCGGGGAGATCGAGAGGGTTCGGGGGGTGGGGCCAATGGCTCCGGCCACGAAGCGCGGTCGGTCCGGAGTGCGCGCGGTCCAGGCGTCGGCGGCCCGACGTGCCAACTGGGCGGCTTCGACGTTGAGTTCTCGGCAGATGGATTCCAGCCCATAGTCGGACTGGGCCACGGCGTTGGCCCCGAAGGTATTGGTCTCGATGATATCGGCGCCCGCCTCGAGAAAGGCGTGGTGGATCGACTCGATCACGTCCGGACGCGAGAGGGTGAGCAATTCGTTGTTGCCCATGAGATCGTCCGGGTGCCCGGCGAAACGCTCGCCCCGGTAGTCGGCCTCTCCCAGTCCCCTGGCCTGGATCATCGTCCCCATGGCGCCATCGAGCACCAGAATGCGTTCGTCGAGGAGGGATTCGATGTTCTCGGGCGGCATGGGGCTCCTTGTGTGGGACGGCTCAAAGCGCTGGGCGGACGACCCGGCGGGGAAAGATGGCCGAGTATATGATATTAATCAGCTTATCTCAATGTAAAGGTTTAATAGTCGGAGCCTTGGGCCGGGGGGACAAGTGGCTGTTTCTCGGGGATTTCTTACCGGAGATCGCGCCCGGGCGGTTGCGTTTTCGTCCTCGGTGCTCATACATTGCGCTTCCCCGCGCCCCCCGGGCGTCCCATCCAGGAGCAACCCGTATGACGACCGAAACCCACGAGTTCCAAGCTGAGGTCAAGAAGCTACTCGACCTGATGATTCACTCGCTTTACTCCAACAAGGATATCTTCCTCCGAGAGCTGATTTCCAATGCCTCGGATGCCCTGGACCGCTTGCGCTTCGAGGGATTGACCCAGGCCGAGCTGTTGCCCGAGGAGGAATTGCGAATCCGCATCGCGGCCGATCCCGAGGCACGCACCCTGGTTCTCGATGACAATGGGATCGGGATGACCCGGGACGAACTGGTGGAGAATCTGGGCACCATCGCGCGCTCGGGCACTTTGGAATTTCTTCGCACTGTCGAAAAATCGAGCGACGCCTCGCCCGATCTGATCGGACAGTTCGGGGTGGGCTTCTACTCAAGCTTCATGGTCGCGGACGAGGTCTCGGTTCTCAGCCGTAGGGCTGGAGAAGAGGACGCCACGCTCTGGAAAACCGATGGCAGTGGCGAATACACCGTGGAGACGGCAAAGCGCGAGACCGCCGGCACCACCATCACCCTGCACCTCAAGGCCGTCGATGCCGACGACGGCATTTCGGATTACGCCGACGAATGGACCCTGCGGCAGATCGTGACCCGCTTCTCGGATTTCGTCTCGTACCCGGTTCGGCTGACCGTTATGAAGAAGGAGGAGGGGGACGACATCGCCAAGGCGGTGGAAACTGAAGAGCCGCTGAATTCCATGAAGGCGATCTGGACCCGCCCGGCTTCGGACGTCAGCGACGAGGAATACAAAGAGTTCTACAGCCACATCACCCACGATCACGAGGATCCACTGCTGCACCTGGCCACGGCCATGGAGGGCAATTTCGAAGCTCGCGCGCTGCTGTACCTGCCCTCGAGCGCGCCCGTGGATCTCTATCACCGGGAAATGGCCCATCGCGGCATTCAGCTCTACGTGCGGCGAGTCTTCATCATGGACGAGTGTCGCGACCTGATGCCCGAGTATCTGCGCTTCGTCAAGGGAGTGGTGGATGCCGAAGATCTTTCCCTGAATGTGTCCCGGGAAATGCTCCAGCAGGACCGCCAGATTCTGGCGATTCGGAAACACCTTGTAAAGAAGGTGTTGGAGTCGCTCAAAGCGCTGAAGCAAGAGGACGAGGAAAAATACCTGGGCTTCTGGGCGCAGTTCGGTCCGGTCCTGAAGGAGGGACTGCTTCCCTTCGACGAAAAGAAGGAACGGATTCTCGACCTGCTATATGCCGCCACCACCCACGACGGGCACCCACTGACCTCGCTCTCGGGATACGTCGAGCGAATGGCCGAGGACCAGGAAGCGATTTACTACATGACCGGCCCATCCCGGGAGGTTCTGGTGGGCTCACCCCATCTTGAGGCCTTTGTCGACAAGGGACTCGAAGTTCTGCTTTTCAGCGATCCCGTCGATGAAGTCTGGCTGGAACAAATGCCTCCGGAATTCGAGGGCAAGAAGTTTCAGTCCGTGGGAAGGGGCGAGATCGACCTGACTTCCAAGGAGGAAAAGGAAGAGCAGGAGAGTGATCGCAATCAAGAAGCCGAGGCCTACAAGGACCTGATCCAGTGCATGGGAAACGCGGTGCAGAAAGATGTGAAGGAGGTCCGACTCTCCCACCGGCTCAAACAGTCGCCTTCGTGTCTGGTGGTGGACGAGGGCGATCTCTCGCCCCAACTCGAGGCGATGTTGCGTCAGGCCGGCCAGGCCGTGCCCGAGCGCAAGCCGATTCTCGAACTCAATCCAGACCACGCGATTCTCAAGCGCCTGCAGGAGATCTTCGAAAAGGATGGGACGGACCCGCGACTGTCCGAATACGCCGAATTGCTCTTCGGGCAGGCGGTGCTGGCCGAGGGGGGCCACCTCGAGGACCCCGGGGCCTTCACTCGCAAGCTCTCCCTGCTCATGGAGAAAGCCCTCTAGCCGACCCTTTGCGCCGGGGTTGTGGGCTAGCCGAGTTGATCTCGAGCCGCGACCAGGTCGTCGACGAAGAGGCGAAACTCGGATGCGTTGGCGTAGCGCCCCCCGGCGATGAATCGGGTCACCCCGACCTGGGCCAGCGCGTGAAGGGTTTCCGCCGCCCGGCCGGGGTCGCCCGGGGGCAATCCGCCCAGAGCGGCGACCTGGGGACGAGGCCGACCAAGGGCATCGCTCAGGTCTCGGAGCTTCGCGATATCGGGTCCGAGCCGGGCGGGGTCCGATCCCATGGGCATCCAGCCCTCGCCGTAGCGGGCGGCGCGCTCGAGGGCGTGAGGACCGGCGCCGCCAATAAAGATCGGTGGGGCCGGCGGGTTTGGGCGGAAAAGAAAGGCCTGATCGTTTTCCTCCACCACGTCCCCTTCGCCGTGAAAGCAGCGCCGAAGAAGATCGAGAAGCCGGTCGGTCTCGGCTCCGCGTCGGCCTCGATCCACGCCGAGGGCACGAAACTCCGCGCCCATCCAGCCCACGCCCACACCCAGAAGCACTCGGCCCCCGGAGAGTTCCTGGATGGTGGCGATGCTCTTCGCTGTGGGGAGCGGACGCCGATAGGGCGCGACCAGTACGCCGGTGCCCAGGCCGATCCGCTCGGTGGACGCGGCCAGCCAGGCCAAGGTCGCCAGGGGGTCGAGGTAGCGCCCATTCGAGCCCTCGGCATCGTCCGGGGGGATGGCCAGGTGGTCCTGGACCCAGAGGTCGTCCATGCCCGCCGCATCGGCGGCCTGTGCACATTCGAGTAGAACGTCGGCTCGTGACGCTTCACCCATGACCCTGAGTGCGAGTCCAAACTTCATCGCTTCGCCTCCCGCTTGTCCCGATTCTGGGGCTTCTCTTTCCGTGTCTCGAATCGCATCGCGTGGCCAGCGTACATCGAATCCGGAGCCACACGCGAGCCCGACGGGTTGCTAGGCTTCGCCAATGCCGGACGAGCGGGCGTGCCCAGAGCGGGGCACCCCGGGGCATCCATTGACGGCATGGGTCGATTCGAGGAGGTACTAGGGCACGTGACGGAAGCCGAAGCAGAGTTCGGTCACGTGGAAGTTCGGGGAGTTGCCCTCGCCTTCGGCCAGCGCAGGGTTTTCGAGGGGCTCGATTGCGACTTCGCCCGAGGACGCATCAGTGTCCTGATGGGAGGGAGCGGGACGGGCAAGAGTACCCTGCTGCGAATGATCGGGGGGCTTCAAAGACCCGATGCTGGCAGTGTCCGGGTGGCGGGAGACGTCATCGAAACTTCGGATGAAGCCGGGCTCGCGAAAGTTCGCAATCGCCTGGGAATGCTCTTCCAGAACGGTGCGCTGCTCGATTCCATGTCGGTCTTCGACAACGTGGCCCTGCCTCTTCGCGAGCACACTGACCAGACCGAATCGGAAATCGCCGATCGGGTGCACGATCGGCTGGCGGCGGTGGGCCTTTTGGATGTGGATGATCTGCTTCCGGGTGAACTGTCTGGGGGAATGCTTCGCCGGGCGGCTCTTGCGCGCGCCATCGTGACGGAGCCCGAGATCCTGCTCTGCGATGAACCTTTTTCCGGACTCGATCCGCCGAATGTTTCGCGCATCGAAGCCCTGCTCACGCACCTGAACCGCGATCGGGGCCTCACCCTGATCGTGACCTCGCACCATATGGCGACGAGCCTTCGGATGGCTCACCGAATTCTCCTGCTCCGCAATGGAGGATGCGTCGAGGGTTCTCCTGCAGAGTTGGCTTCCAGTCGGGATTCGGCGATTCGCGAATTTCTGGGCAAGGATGGCGCCGAACATCTCTCTCGCTGCGGCAGCGAAGCCCAGGGTGCAAAGGGATGATGAACCGGATCCGAAAGCTGGGTGCAGACAGTCTCGGCCAGGTCGAGGAAATCGGAGAGGTTGTGCGCTTCGGCGGTCGCATCCTTCTGGCCACCACGCGGCCGCCCTTCCGCTGGCGTTCATTCATGGCCGCGGTCTTCGATTCCGGAGTGCTTTCGGTTGCCCTGATTTGCGCTTCGGGCATCACGGTGGGATTCGTGCTGGGCTTGCAGCTCTACAATACGCTGGCGCGTTTCGGGGCCGAAGATTCTCTGGGCACCGCGGTGGGCCTTTCGCTAATCCGTGAACTGGGCCCCGTTCTGACCGGCCTGCTCGTCACCGGCCGAGCCGGGTCGGCGATTACCGCCGAGATCGGCGCCATGCGGATAAGCCAGCAACTCGATGGGCTGCGGATGATGGCCATCGACCCGATTCATTTTATCGTCATGCCCCGGGCCACGGCCCTGGCTTTCGTGATGCCCCTACTCTCGGCCATCTTCGTGGCCCTGGGGATTTCAGGGGCTTACCTGATTGGGGTTGAACTACTCGGTCTCGACGGGGGCAGCTATCTTGCCGGACTGGAATCAGCGGTGGAATTCCGCGCGGATGTTCTCCAGAGCCTGGTGAAGTCCCTGATTTTTGGTCTTTTGCTCGGCCTGATTGCCACCTGGCGGGGTTACTCGTGCGAGCCGCATTCGGCTGGGGTGAGCCGTGCGACGACATCCACGGTGGTTACGGCCTCGATCTGCATTCTCCTGGCCGATTACTTGTTGACAGCGCTTTGGAGCGTTTGAGCGCGGAGGAAAACATGCAATCCACATCCAATCGCGACCTGGGCGTCGGTCTCTTTGTCTTGCTGGGGCTCGCAGTGATCGCCTACCTGTCCCTTCAGGTGGGCGGCCTTTCCCTGGGCGATTCCGGTGGCCTCGTTCTTTACGCCACATTTGACGATATCGGTGGGCTGTCGCCCCGCTCGTCGGTGCGAATCGGTGGCGTTCGCGTGGGCCGGGTAGAGTCCATCGATCTGGATGAAGACCTGCGTGCACGGGTGGAGTTGAATCTGACCCAGGGCCTCGAACTTCCAATCGACAGCGCAGCGGCCATTCGGACCTCGGGTTTGCTGGGTGACCAATTCGTCGCCCTGGAGCCCGGGGCCGAGGATGATCTTCTGGTTTCCGGCGAGGATTTTTCATTTACCGAGAGCGCGATGAATCTCGACAAATTGATCGGCACAGTGGTTCACGGGGATGGCCTGGGTGGGGGTGATTGAAGTGGAGAGCAAATCGGGCGCCCATTGTCCATCGGCGATTGCCCATGGCCTTTTGCTGGTGGCCTTACTTCTCTGCCCGGTTCTCGCCGGGGCCGATGAAGCTGCGCTCCAGTGGCCCGAGGATTCCGCCACCGAGGTGCTGGGGCTGCCGGATCGCGAACCCGAAATCGCCAATCCGGTCGAGGCACCTTCGGTTTCAACGAGGTGGCGGATGTCTATGTCCTCGAACCCGTGGCTCGGTTCTGGGGATTCATTACGCCGCATTTCTTTCACAAGGCCATCCGGAACTTCAACGGCCTGATCCTCATGCCTACGGTCTTATTCAACGACATCCTGCAGCTCAAGGGTGAGCACGCCATGCAGGACATCGGGCGAATTCTGGTGAATGCAACGGTTGGCCTGGTGGGTCTCCTCGACGTGGCTACGCCCATGGGGATTCCGGAGAACGATGCCGGCTTCGGGCAAACCCTGGGCTATTGGGGTGTACCGCCGGGTCCCTATCTCGTTCTTCCGCTCTTTGGGCCCTCGAGCATTCGGGGGGGTATCGGGCGAGTTGGCGACGGGGCCGGAACTTTCTACCTCACCTGGCTTCCGATCTGGGCCACCTTTATCGTGCGCGGCGTCGACATTATCAGCTGGCGCTCGGATCACGTCGAAGATATCGATCTCACGCGCAGAGAATCACTGGACTACTATGTCTTCATGCGCGACGCCTACATGCAGATCAGTCAGGCACGAGTCAACGAAGCGAGAGGAGTGGTGGCGACGTCGCCCGCCAGTGACGCCGAACTCTATTTCTACGACGAAGAATTTGATGACGAGGAATACGACGACGAGAATGGGCAAGCCGGTTCCGATGACGATTGAAAGACCTTCGATTGAGCGCCCTTTTGAGGGGCTTGTTGGGCCCCTGGTCACTGGGAGCGTGTTGTTTGCGCTCCTGCTCGGGATGGTTTTTGGCTGGAGCCTGCCCGCAGAGGCAGGGGATAGCGCAGCGGAGGCCGACTGGGCTGCCCCGCCCCGGGCTCTCGTCGCAAAGACCGTGGACGAGGTCCTTGGGGTGCTGGAGATGCCGGACCTGGACGATGCGCAGCGCCGTGCCCAAATAGAAACGATTGCCTTTTCAGTTTTCGATTTCAGCACGACGAGCAAGCTCGTTCTTGCTCGAAACTGGAAAAAGCTCAGCAAGCCCCAGCGCGTCGAATTTGTCGAAGAATTCAAGCAATACCTTTCGCGTAATTATGGAAGCCGCTTCGAGCGCTACGAAAAAGCCGAGGTCAAGGTGCTGAATGCCCGAGTTGAGCCGCGCCGGGATGTCACGGTCTTTACCCAAGTCGTCGGGAGCCAGTACGACGGGATCACGATGAACTACAGGCTCCGCTTTCGCCAAGAGGAGTGGAAGGTGATCGATATCGTGATCGAGGGCGTCAGCATGCTGGCCAATTTCCGGGCCCAGTTTGCCGAGGTGGTCAGCCGCGAAGGGGTCGATGGGTTGCTGGAGGCGATGCGAAGCCGGAACGCGGACGCTTTGCCAGCCCCCTGAAGGTGTCCTCGGGCCACGAGAACAGGCCGGGCTAGGCAGGAAAGAGAAGAGAGCAGTTGCCGTCGGAAATTTTCGCCATAGTGGTGCCGGTCTACCTCTGTGCAGCGGTGGGTTTCCTCTGGGCTCGCCTGGGCCGAGCCTTCGACACCGTGCTCGTGACCGACCTCATTATGGGTGTGGGCGCACCCTGTCTCGTCTTCTCCAGCCTGGTCAGCTACGAGATCCAATTTGCCGAAGCCGTGGAGATGATCGCGGCGACAACCGTGGCCATCGCTTGCATGGCTGGGGTTTCCGCCATCGTTCTGGGGGTTGCCCGGATTCCGCTGAATACGTTTCTGGCCCCCTTGACCTTTGGCAATACGGGCAACATGGGTATTCCGCTTTGCTACTTCGCTTTTGGCGAGGCGGGGCTTTCCCTCGCGATCTGCGTTTTTGCCGTCACTTCGGTCCTCCATTTCACCGTGGGCCAGGCGATCTGGAGTGGTCGGGCGGGGTGGGCCGACGTGTTGAGGACGCCCCTCGTCTGGGCCGCGGTGCTGGCTTTGATCTTGATGGCCACGGGGTGGGGGGGAGCGCCTTGGCTGACCCGAACGACTTCCCTGCTGGGCAGTTTTACGGTTCCCCTGATGCAATTGACCCTCGGTGTTTCCTTGGCCCGCCTGGGTGTGGTGCGCCCGGGCCGGTCCCTGGCGCTGGCCCTGGTGAAATTGTTCGTGGGGATCGGTGTGGGGCTGGCCGTGGCGGGGCTCTTCGATCTCGAGGGAGTGGCGGCGGGTGTTCTGATCCTGGCATGCGCCATGCCCGCCGCAGTTTTTAACTACATGTTCGCAGTGCGCTACCAGCGCTCGCCGGGGGATGTGGCCAGCCTCGTCGTGGTCTCTACCCTGTTGGCGGCCCTGGCCGTGCCTGTGCTCATGGCTCTGCTCCTGCCCGAATCGAGTTGAACGCCCATTGAACCCCGCGCCGAAGCGCCAAGCGTGGTAGACATTCGGAGCATGACGGCCAGCGAAATACCGGCACGGGCCCTGGGGTGGCTGGGGGGACTGCTTCTCCTCACTGGTATCGGGATGCGCATCAACAACGCCCTGCGCTTTCGCGCGGAGTTGGGGTTTGATGCCGCGGGCAATCTCCAGTATCTGGAATATCTTCAGTCTTCCTGGGCGCTGCCTTCTCCGGAATCCATGTGGTCGGCCTCTCATCCTCCGTTTTTCTACTACTCGGCGGCCGGCCTGTGGCGGGGGTTGCGAAGCGTCGGTTTGGAGAACCAGTTGCTTCCGGTGCTGGCCCTGATCCTGAGCGCGCTGGGCCTGTGGGTTGTCTTCCTCGTGGTGACTGTCGTGCGCCGACTGGATCCCCAGGATGGCCTCCGGGTTGTCGTGGCAGCCAGCCTGATTCTCTTCCTCCCGGTGCACCTGTACATGAGCCCGATGATCGGCGAGGAGGTTCTGCTTTCGCTGCTGGTCTCCGGGGTGCTCTGGGTGGCGATTCGGCCCATGCCCCAGGCTCCCAGCCCGGGCGAGGCGGCGTTGATCGGGCTGCTCTGTGGCCTAGCGGTGCTGACCAAGCTGTCCGGGCTATTAGTGGGAGGGGCGGTTGTTCTGAGTTGGGCGTGGGCTGCAGTCCACCGCGGGGAGGTGCGAACCTATCTTGCCCGGGCGGCGCTGATGGGGGTTCTCATGCTGCTCGTTGGGGGCTGGTTCTATCTTCACAACTGGTACTTGTACGGCTACCTCTATCCCCAGGACCTTGTGATTCATCAGTCGATGTTCAGTCTGCCGCCGGGAGAGCGCAGCCTGATCGACTATCTCCGCATTCCCCTGGCCACGTGGACCGATCCCCAACTCCTCAACCCCGATCTGCTTCGCTCGGTCTGGGGCTCGACCTATGCAACGGTTTTCTTCGATGGGCACCGGCACTTCCTGCCCAATTCCGTCGCTGCCAGTCGCCTTGGGGGAGTGATCCTGGCGCTGGCCCTGGTGCCCACGGCGGCATTCTTCGTGGGTTTCGTGGGCGGTCTGCGCCGCGCCCTGGCCGAGCCGGGTGGTCGGGACACGCTCTTGGTTCTGATGGTAGTGATCACCCTGGCCGGCTACGCGACCTTCACCTGGGGCAATCCGTGGTTCGTCACCTTGAAGGGCAGCTACTTATTGGTCTTGTGTCTGCCCTTTGCGGTGTACGCCAGCGAGGTTTTGGTTCGCTGGGCGCGTTTGCCGGGGGGGAGGGGCAGGGCGGTCGCCGCCTGCCTGCTAGTTGGAGTCGTGCTCGTGGTGGCAGGGTTTACCTTCGGCACGGTGTTTGACAAACGCGACCGCGGCGTCCGAAAAGAACGACAATCTCTCCCGCCCGTCTCCGCAGAGATCGGCGACCGACCTCTCCAGATCTCCATCGACGGACGAAATCGCTAAGCGGTTCTTCTTCAGCCGGCGGAGATCAAGGGAGTGGAGCGCAGTGATTGTAAATGCCGGTCTCGTTTTGAAGAATCATACGCGCCGGGCTGTTCCAGAAAGCGGCTTGGGTGACCTGAGCATGGGGCATTTTCTGGGAGTCGCAGGCTGCGGAATTGGCCGAGCCGCTGGGGAAGGTACCGATGTCGTTGAACGCGTAGGACCCGGACTGGGAGATATGGCACATCCGGCAGTAGGGCTTGATGACGCCATTGTAGAGGCGTTTGCTTCCGGCGAAGCCGGTGGGCACGAAGTCCGTGTCGGGGATCATGCCGGGAGTCAGAACACCGTCTCCGGGTGTGGCTGACGGGTACCAGCCGTCGATCAGTTCCACGATGGGCGACGGGAACTTGACTGCCGCTTGGCGAACCATCGCGTTGAGTTCGCGAAAAGACTCTTGCTGATCGGTCAGGCTATAGCCCGGGATCGTTGAGTACGAGAAGGACTCGACGTCAAAGGGAAGGAACTCCGCATCCTCGATATTGGTCGGGTCCGCGAAGTCTGGTCTGCCTCCGTGGCAGGCAAGGCAGAGGCCCGGTACAAGCTTTTCGCCCTGGTCGTCAAGTGCAACTTCGGGTAGTGCGGGGTCCGTCTCGTCGGGGCCGTAAACGTAGAACTTCACGCGATTGGTGACCGAAGCGGGGCTCGTAGGAAACTGGCACCAGTTGGCGGGGAAAGCCCCTTCGTTGTAGAAGTGCACCCGCTCCATGGCGACGGTGGCCTTGGCCCCGAAGCCGTTGCCCGACAGGTGCCCGGCGACGGCCAGATCGACGGCAGTGGCGGGGTCGTTCGAGGGTAGGTTCAGCGTGTCAAAGTAGTTGCTGACGTAGCAGGCCGTTCGAACGGTTATCCTTGCACCTGGATACTTGACGAAGGGGAAGGGCTTAAAGCCGCAGACTCCGGCTTCTCTGGCACTGATCTCTCGGCAATGCATTTCGCGTCCAGAGCCCAAGTCGCCCTTGTTGAAGTACACCGCGCTGGATTCGTCGGTGGAGGGGAAGCCGTTGATGCTCTTCCATTGGGCGAAGCTCTCGCGGTTGCCGCCCGGCCCTGCGCCGACTTCAGCGAGATAGTCATCTGCCTCCGCAAGAGTGACGGTTTCTTTGAGGCTAAGGAAAGGGATTGCTGGGTTGGGCAGAGGGTCGCTGTCCAGGAGGGTTGCGACCGGAGTATCAGAACTGGCGCAGGTGGCGGTAAAATCGATGATGTTTGCTGTCAAGTTGTCGAACGTGCATTCCAGGAAATTTTCAAAAACCTGGGCGTTCACTGATCCGCCGCCGAAACTGATTTTCGCCCGTGTGCGAACGAGTCCGCCGTTTGGCCAGCGATCCTGTTCGCCGGCGTTGTTCACGATAATCGCATTGAGATTCCAGGGATAGAGATCGTCTCCGTTCCAATTAAACGAAGCCCCGCTGGGCGTTGTTGAGCCGATGTTCAACCAGGTGGATGCCGCGTCGTAGGGATCCTGGTCGGCTGGGTAGAGAACCTGGATGGTGATGGTGCCGGTCGGGTCGAGGGTTGTCCCGAAGAAGGTCACACTCTTACCCAGGGTGTCGCCGGAGAAGATCTCTCCGTTTCCTGGGCCAAACTGACATGCCGTTGAGAAGACCATCAGGAAGCTGAGAACTGTCGCCAATCGGCGGGATCGAGATGGACTCGAACCTTCTTTTGACCCCGGGTTCGACCTGGCGAAGAAGCGGTCAGTACTTTTTTTCTCGAAATTCCTTGAACTCATCTGAATTGTGTCCTCGGTTTCGGATTTGTCGTTAGGGATAGGTGCCTTGCCGACGTGCCCACTGAATACCCAGTCGGTAAAAGCTGGAAAGTCAGATCAATCGATTGGGAAGAGGCCGAGGCACGGGATTAGGCATGGGGTCCTCCTGGGCAAGCGGGCTTTTACAGAGCCTTGTCTGCGTTCTGCGGGTCCAGGGCGCGTCGGTACATCCAGTCCCAGAACACGGACCGCAAGGCGAGGGCCTTCAGCATGCCCCTGCGAAGTTCGGAGCGAGTGGCGTCATTCACCGCCAGATCAGCCGCGATGCCTTGCAGCGTCTCCTGGTGGTGGTCGTCCACCGCGGTATGCAGGGGGAAGAAGACCGTATCCTTGGCGGCGAGTTCGGGAAGCGCCGCCACCGCCCGGGAGAAGGGCTTGTAGATGGTGCTCACGATATTCTCGGTTCCCAGACCGAGGGCCCCGACGGCCTCTGCCGGTGTCCCGCTGGACAACAGACCAATGAGCATTTCCCGCCAGCAGATGATCTGGTCGGGTTCTGAGCTCAGGTCCTGATCTTCAAGGCCCATTGCTTTGCAGAAACGATCAAAGAGCTGCGGGTGGGGCTTTCCGACGATCCACTCGGATTTGATTCCGATTTCGCTGAGCGCGGTGAGTTCCTCGGCCTCGTAGATTCCAGATTCTTCGCTGAGGTTTTCCATCAGTCCAGCGCGATGCCCGGGGTCGGCGAGTCGGGAGATCACGGCGGTCAGGTAGCGCGGGAAATCCTTGGAATAACATTGGTACTGCTGCCCAAAGTCGGCGAGCGCCCAGCGCGTGTCGGGGAGTGCGCCCGAACCCATCGCTTCGAGGTAGGGGTGGTTGACCGCGCGATGCAGAAGCGATTGTTCGGCGAGTTCCGCGACGAAAGCCTGGGGGCTTTGAGTTCGTGCCTTGAGGTTTGTGACAGGAAATTCACGCAGGTTTACGAGCGCCTGGGCTATTTCCGGGGCGACGGGCTTCTCCGCAAAGATCGAGCGCGAGACGATGTTTCTGGAGGAGGCGTCGTTTCGATAGACCCGTGCCGCCGGAATTTCGCTGACAGTGTCGACAGAACCGTTGACAGAACCTTGGAGGGAGAAAGCAAGGGCGGAGAATGGTTTGGGAGTGGTCTCGGCGGGGATTGTGGCCTGTGTGGCCCGCGTGGTCAGCGTGGCAGCGGAACCGAGTAGAGGCATGGGGATGTTGACCTTTCTCTGGCTTGGGTACGAGTAGTCCGTTTTGGGAAACCCCTGTCTCCAAGAGCACTCCTATCCCAGTCGAAACCCAAGGGAATTTTGGATCAGCCCACGGCCCAAAAAAGTCGATTTTCAAAAGCGGCCCGTGGGATCCGGGCGCCCCGGCGAATTTCGGGTGCGGTGGCCATGGCCAGGACTGACCCGAAGGCTCCGGGCTTACGACATCCCACGGGGGAGCGTCTAGGCTCAGCGGACCCTAGGCAGGGGGGCGCGTGACTCCAGGGTGCGAACCGAGAATATTCGAGTGGGAATTTCCAGGTCGATGCTCATCTGGGTAAGGCGCACTTCGGTATGGGTGCCCCGAGAGGTGTTTTCTACCCGGATCTGGGTGGGCAGGACATGTCCGCCCAGATTGATCATGTGTTCCCGGAGTGCCCTGAGAACTCGGTAGGGATGCTCGGCGTTGCGCTTGGAGTACTGGATTTTCAACAGAGCCCCGTCGCTTTGGGCGACCGTGAAATCGACCCGGGCATAGTTTTCGGGCCGGGCAGGTCGGGCGCGAATTTTGTACACGGGTTCGCCGTCGAGGTGTTCGGCCTCCATTGCGTCAATTTCGAAGTCCTCGGCGCGCTGCTGCTCGATATCCTCGTAGGTGAGATCCGAGCCAAAGAACGCGTCGCTTCGCTGGGCTGTGGTGATGCGGCGAACCTTGTCCAGAGAGGGCATGAAGACGAAGGCATCCTGGCCACGGTCTTCGGTCTCCATCATCAGGATGGTCATGCCCCTTAGGTACTCGGGCGAGAGCAGGCGACCGATGGAGTAGACCCGCCCGTCCACCACCTTGGTGACCGCGGCAATGGTTCGCCCCCGTTCCTGGCCGCGCCGACCCCGCATCACGAGTTCGATCTGGGTCACCAGGTCAATGGAGTAGCGGTTGACGAAGGCCGCTTCGAGAATCTCGCCGGGTGTCCGGGCCTGAGAAGGAGAGGGCTGAGAAGGAGGGGCCTGAGAAGGAGAGACCCGAGAAGGAGAGAGTCGCGGATCACCGGTTCCAGCCAGTCCCGAAGCGGCGGCGGCCATCTTCTCCGGCCCTGGAGAGGAAACCACCGAGGGAGCACCGGCACTCAGGCCGGGAAGAGTGGCGACGAAAAGAGAGGCAATCGCGCCGATTGCCGAAATGGCAAAACGAGGGTGCATCAGGACCTCATTCCCAACTCGGAGTGGATGGGAAATAGAACTGTCGCCAATGTACCGCAAGGCTGCCCGGGGCGGAGTTGAATGCCGCCGCCGAGACCGCTCAGGATGTCCCTCGCGATGGTCAGGCCGATCCCCGAGCCCCCCGATTGCGCCCGGGTGGTGAATCCAGGTTCGAAAACCCGCTCGATTTCGTGAAGCGAGATTCCCGGCCCACGATCCTCGATCTCGATGCGTATTTGGTCGGTGCCTACGCGGGTGGCAAAGAGTCGCACCGTTTGGTCCTTCGGACTCGCGTGGGCGGCGTTGTCGAGAAGGTTGAAAAGGGCACGGCCGAAGCTGGGATGGCAAAGGACCGCGCTCGTGGCTGGATCGACGACGACGGAGACCTTCCGGGGGGTATGTTCAATTTCAACCTGGCGGACAGCCCGGGCGATGATTCCGCTGAGCGCTTGTTCGCCTCGGCTGGAGTCTGGGTCTCCATCGCTGGCACGCCTCGCCGATTCTTCGACGAAGCGCCGCAATCCGTCCAGAGTATCTTTGGTCAGGTCTGCCAGCAGTTGGGTGTCTCGCACGAACCGCTGGGAGTCGTCCATGCGGCTTGGAAGTTGTCGGGCCAGGCGGTGAATCCAGCCCAGTTCCTTTCCGACATCGTGGGCTACACCTAAAGCAAATCGCCCTAGAGCAGCCTTTTCTTCGGCCGCGACCAGTTCCTCGGAAAGGCGAGCATTGTGGAGTGCGACACCGGTGAGTGTGCTTGTCGTCGCAATGAAGTCGAGTTCTACCCAGGAGTAGGGCTTGCGGCATCCACGTGAGGTCACGAGCAGGAGTCCGAGGAGTGTGCCGCCGCCTCGGATTGCTGCAATGACCTCGACCTCAGCCTCGGCAAGAGCCGCTATGTCGAAATCCCTGCTGGTTGCAGCTGGGAGGTGGACGATAGGACTACGCCCGAGCGCCGAGACGGCCTCCTGTACAAGGTTATTGCCCCAAGGAGGGTTTTCCCCGAACAAGTGCGCGGGCCTCCAGATCTCACCATGTTGGACCAGTACCGACCCGCTGCAGCCGGTCAATCCGCTCTGCAGATCCTCGGAAACTCTTCGGCTTATGGCGTCCGCTCCTTGCAGTGTCGAGAGGTCCTCTTCTAGGCGGCCCCTCAGTTGGCGCAGGTTCTGGATTGCGGGCGCCAACGTGTTTTCGACAAGATGGGGAACTCGGCTCCGCAAGGCCTCGAGCGCGGCAATGCCGATGATCGAACTCAGTGCGACCACAGTAAACGTACGCAGGCTTTCGGCAGCGCCTGCCAGACTCAATGTTCCTACGAAAATCACAGACAGGGTGAGGGCGGACAGTCCGAGAAAAACCATCCGGGCGACCAGAAACCGGATATTCATTTCGAGGTCGAATAAGTTGTATCGGCTAATGGCCAACCCGATAGGGATCGGCAGCGAAATCGGAAGTGCCCAGAGGTAGAAGGTGGCAATTTCCAAGAAGCTGTTGGCAACGGTCGCAAAGGCGATAGTCGGTAAGAGGGGGAAAAGAAAAGTTCCAAGAAGCATCAGTCGTGCCCGGGCGTATTCCTCGGACGAACTCGCCTCTTGGAGGGCGTAGGTGCAGGACAGAATCAGCAGAGTCCATGCGCCAAGGGTTGCCGCTATCGCCACGTGCGAGAAAAGCGGCCACAGAATAGGATCGCTGCCATGCGCCAGCAGGCCCACAGGTAGGAAAAGGACTCCAATTCCATACGGGAGGAACTGGATGCCGGGTACCGCCACTGCAACGGCACGCTCGCGAGGAAAGACCAGAGCGAGATGGTAGAGAGCTGCGGGTGCCAGAATCAGGCCGAGTGTCGCGATTCGGTTCGCAAGCTCAGATTGCTGAGCAGAGAGCGCGGTTGCGATCACCGTTGCGATCGCCGAGTAGAAGATGGCCAGGGGCACTGCGGCGCGAGCGCGAGAGCGATGCAGGAGGATAAGAGGGAGAACTATCAGGCACCCTGTGAACAACGTTGCGAGCGACGCACGTAAAATTTTGGCCCCCCTAGTCGGAGAATTAATCGGCAGCTCAACATGAAATGTATTTCCCGCCCGAGCGACCTCGAGATTAAGGCTGTTCTTTCTCGTCGAGACGGCGTCACGGATCCTCGATGGGTTGACCACACCTTTCATCTCTCCTTTAGGACCAACTCGAAGGACTCGATCCAACCCCTTCATCGGGCAGGTGGGATTGAAAGGGCTCTGGATCACGTAGCCATTGGAGAGGATCCAGCATGGCGTTTGAATGGGTGGATTAGGGTCAAAGGCATGTTGAAAGCCCAAGAACAACACCCCGGCGAAGGGTAGAAGCAGCGCGGCTGCCAGGGTTTGGCGGAGCTGATTTGATTCCAGGGCAATCGGTCTGCCTCTGCCTGTGCCTGAGGTCAAGGTTCGACCTCCGGGACAAGGCGATAGATCAACGCCGGAAGTAGGAAAAAGGTCGCGATCAGCGCCCCCATGATCGCCAGCGCGACGAAGAATCCGAAACTCGAAATGGTTTGCCAGTCAGACATTACGAGAGTAAGAAAGCCCAATGTCAGCGCGATGGATGTTGTTGCAATGGCTTGCCCTGTAGCAAGGACCGCCTCCCGAATGGCCGTTCGGCTGGTTGAACCCGTTTTCCTGCTTTGCTGGTAGTGTGAAAGAAGGTGGACGGCGTCGTCGACTCCGATTCCGATCACGATGGCGGCAATCATCGCTCTTGCTACGTCGAGACTCATTCCCAGCCACCCCATGGATCCGAGCACAACGACTACCGGGAGCAAGGTGGGAACCATGGCTGCCAATCCAAGTTTCCACGAGCGCAGGAACCCAGATACGAGCACGAATACAATCGCGAAAGCAATTGGAAAACTTCGGTGCTGAGTGTTTTGGACGTCCCGAGTCCAGTCGCGACTCAGGGCCACTTCACCGCTGAGGCTTACTTCCCAACCCGGCGGCAAGCTATGCGCAAGGGTTTCTTCGACCTTGTCCATGAGGAGGCTACGTTTACTATGAGAAATTTCAGATGCAGCGAGCGAGAGCCGAATTTTTGATCGGTCGAAGTTGACCCATTTCCCCAACATCTCTGGATCGCCGAGAGAAATAAGCTCCAACAGTTCGGCATTGCCTCGGATTGAATAAACTTCACGTCCGAAACCGTTCTCTGGGTCATGAGCAAGGTTTTTGATCCGGTCCAGGAAAGAGAGGATGCTGGTCCCACGTCCAAGGCCGTCGATGGAACTCAGTGAATCTGAAAGTGAACTGAGTTTTTCCAAAGTGTCCGGATCTTCAAGTCGAACTTCGAGGGGGAGGCTGAGTTGCAGCTCAAGCCTTTGCGATCTTCCTAGCTGGTTTTCGAAAAATCGGATGGACTGAGTCAGTGTGCTCCGCTCTCCCCAGGCTTCGAGCCAATTCTGATCGGCTTTCAGGTAATTGAGCCACCCAAAGCCGAAGAAGAGCATCAGGACGGCTGCTGCCATGAGGAGTGCGCCGCTTCGGCGTGCGCTGGTCTTCGCGATTGCCGTGAGGAAGACCTGCCACTTTTCCAAATTCCGTTCGATTTTCTGGCTGGGTTCAAGCTGTATGGAGGATACCAGGGGCAAAAACGTGAAAGTAAGGACGAGACAGTTGGCGACACCTATGGCAGAGATGATGCCGAAGCGAAAGAAGGTGTCGAGTGAACTGGCAGTGAAGGATAGAAGCGCTCCGGCGGTGGTAAGGGTCGTGACTAGGCAAGCCGGACCAATCTCTGAAACAGCTTTTGTCATCGCTGAGCGCGCACCCTCCTTAGAGGAGCAGAGCGAGAGTTTTTCGGCATAGCGACTCAGTAGATGAATGGCGTCGCAGACTCCGACGATCACGATCAACGGCGCCAGGATTTCCAACATTCCGTCCTGTGGCCAGCCGATCCATCCGAGAATTCCCAGGGTCCAAACTAAAGAGAGGCCCATGGTTGCCAAGGCGATCAAGCTCTGCTGCCAGGATCGGGTCAAGAAGAGAAGGACTCCTCCAATCAGAAGAACGAGTACCGGAATCAAGCGGGACGTGCTTTCTGAGAGCCCCTTGCCGGCGGCGATCCGCGGCGCTTCGCCCGTGAGATAATAAGTGAATCCGGCTGCCTCAAATGGCGCCAGGGCTCTGGAGACGGAATCCATGATACTGAGGTCGGTCGAAGCCCGATTGTCGCTCGGCTGAACTGTAATCACCCCGACCAGGCCCGTCTGGGCGACAAGGTGATCGGTCCAAAGGCGATCCTGAAGTGCGCGCTGGGCCAATGCCTCAGAGTCGGGTGCTAGTTCTCCATGCGTGACAAAGCGCCGTATCTGGAAGCCCTGCTCTGCTGGGACTAGAATGGGCGCGTTGGCTGGACTCTGGACGTCGCGAACATATCTGGCCATGGCAAGTTCCTTGGTCACGGCGTCGGCCATTGAGAGTGAGGGTCGGTCGAACACGTGCTTGCACGGGTGGCCGGGGCCGCACTCCCAGCCGATCTGAAGGGGTAGGCCTCCAGAAAATTCTTCGATCATTTCGTCAAGTGTTTTGATGGCAGGGTGATCGTCGCCGACGAGAACCCGAAATCCGAATGCGGGCTCGACCTGGGAGGCACCGAATCCTAGGAAAACGGTAATCCCGAAGATGATCGCCAGGCTGAGCTTGGGTGCGCGTAGTGCGAGTTCGGCCAGATGCTTCATGGATGTCCAGTCTTCACGGCGATTGGGAGCTCAGTTTCCCCGTTCCAGTGGGATGCGGTACTTGCTGAGCATCCTGTAGACCGCGCCTCGACTCCGGTTGAGGCGTCGGGCTGTGAGCGAAATGTTTCCACCACATTGTCGAAGGGTTTGGGTGAGCAGGTCCTGTTGGTTTTCCTGGTGGAGCGTTCTGTAGCGCGAAAGGCTGTCCGCGCTTTCGTGGATCATGAGTTCGAGGGTTTCGCGTCGTACTAGTTGGCCGGATGAGAAGTGGATTGCGCGCTCAATTAATTGTGCAATTTGGCGTGCTTGTCCTCTCCATTCATGCTCGGCCACAAGGCGCAAGGCTGCAGTTGAGAGTCGAAATTTACGTCCGAGGCGAGACGAGATGCGGGCGCAGAGTACAGCTGCAATTTCGGGAATATCTTTGCGATAGGTCGCCATCGAGGGGAGGCCGACTGCCGAGTTCAGCAAGGAATGTCCTGGACTTGAGGCGAAGGCTGGCTCGTCACGCCAACGCAGGGGAGACCATGTGCTGGATATGAATATGCGTCGTGTCTTGCCGTACCCCCGTCGCTCCACGTCTCCCAAGCGGTGGAGCCAGCGATCGCGGGTTTCGGAAGGGAACCGCTCAAAGCCGTCAAGGTAGAGGGCCGCAGGGAAGGCGGACGACAAGTCCGGAATGGGCGTTGAGGGTTCGACTCTGGTGAATAGGCCTCCGGTCGTGAAGCCGAGTTCATGGAGAGTACGGACTGCGGAATCCCGGCCGGTTCCGGCTTGGCCGAAGATGAGGACCGGGGAAGCCAGGGGTGCCAAGGCCGCGAGTTGTGAGCGAAGCCTCTTGATCGAGGGGCTCTGTCCGACGAAGTGCCGATATATGGGCGAGCTTTCGAGGTGATTGTGAACCGAGGACAACACCTGGGACACGCGTTCGACGATCCCTTCTTCCGAGAGTTCCTCGGCACAGAGAAAATCTTGCGCCCCGGCCTTGAAGGCAGCTGCAGTGCTTTGCACGGTGCCGTAGGCCGAGAAGAGTATGACGGGAACGTCGGATTGGGACCGAATGCGGCCGAGGAGTTGGAGGCCATCCGAGGCAGGCATGACGAGATCCGTGATCACCAAGTCAGGCTTGTGCTGGCAGAAGTGCGACCAGCCCTCGGCGCCGTCGGCGGCCTCTTGGACCGTGAAGCCGCCATCGCGCAGCTCGTTGGCGAGGGCTCGGCGGGGTAGGGGTTGGTCATCGACTACAAGAACGTTGCCGTGCACGGGCGACTCCTCGTTCGGGGACTCTTTATCGCTTTTACATTCCATCTCGTTGAAAAACAAGGACTAATCTGCGGGTCGGCTGCCTTAGTACGATCAGATGTGTTCGAATGTGTCCGGTTGCGGCATGTCCGGGGGTAGGGGCCCGGGCCAGTGAGCGACCGGGGCCTCGCCCAGAGGCGCGAGAAAAGATCCCTGGGGCCGATGCCCGTCGGTTATTGAGTGGGCCGCTTCGGCAGTGGGGGCTGCTAGACTCGCCCCGCATTTGAGCGTGCGTCTCTGCCCCTTTGTTTGGTGGCATGCTCCTTGACCCCCATAACGGATAGGGCCCTCCTGA
>LWDU01000499.1_pt1 | contig 22586 bp, 27 predicted proteins | sample 727161 | NCBI WGS metagenome assembly LWDU01 (sample SAMN04566230, study PRJNA314399) | hydrothermal vent metagenome | isolation source: deep sea hydrothermal plume seawater | place: Mexico: Gulf of California, Guaymas Basin | collected 2004-07-11
AAATATTTTTTGGAAAAAGAGTACATCATTGGAAAACAGATGAAAAGAAAAGATTTCCATATGGGTATTATTATGGAGATAAAGTATTTGGATCTATTAATAGAACTTTAACTATTAATGAAATAGAAAAAATAAAACATATTGGAATTTATTTAAAAGAAATAACTGATAAACATTTAAAATCAAAAATAATGTCATGGGATATCATTAAAGAGGAAAGTGATTTTAAGATTTTAGAATTTTCAAATTGTTTTGGTTTTGAAATTGAAGAAAATCAATTTTATTATGATTTTAAAAAAGAAAAAATATTAAAAACAGAAAATAAATTAAAGGATAATGCTTTTTATACACAAGAAGAATTATTAAAAACAATAGGAGCTTAGAATGGCTATAAAACAAAAAACACAATTAGAACATCTTAAATCAATTGATTTATCTTTAAAAAGTATAAATGATTTTCTACAAGGAGAATTTTTTGAAAAGTGGGAATCTCTTGATTGGAAAATTTGGGAAATGCATCAAAAGATGGAAAACGGTGGCCACCAAGGAGAAAAAACATTAGGATTACTTGATGATATAAAATCATTGTTACGAGTACATTTGATGAATGGTGACCCTCAAACTACATCTGTTGAAAAGGCGGAAGGTAAACCAAAATCAATAATAGGTAAATTATTTAAAAAATGAAACATAAACTTGGTGTTATAATTCCGTATAGAGAACGAGAAGAACACTTAGAAAGGTTTATAGAACATTTTACTGAATTTATGTCTGATAAGAAAATTAATTATCAGATATTCGTTATAGAACAATATGATTTAAAACTTTTTAATCGAGGCAGACTTCTCAATATAGGTTATAAAATTGCAATAAGTCAAGGATGTGATTATATATGTTTCCATGATGTGGATATGTTACCAGAAGAAGCTGATTATTCATATCCAATGAAACCAACACATCTTGCTTCTAACTTGAGCAGTTATAATTATAGTGTGCCTTATGATGAATATTTTGGTGGGGTTACGTTATTTAACAAATATGATTTTGAATTAGTAAATGGATACTCTAATGAATATTGGGGATGGGGATATGAAGATGATGATTTATTAAATAGATGTTATTATAAAAAATTACCAATGGATGTTGAATGGGTAGGTGATTCTTCTAAAACTACGAGACCTTTGACATTTGTAAATTTTGATGGAAAAAAATCATATGTAGAAATACATTCAAAACAAATTAAATCAATTTTTAAAGATAGTTACACAATATCATTATGGTTAAAATTAGATGGTATACAAGATAGAAGAACAAATCATTATGGTATAGTTTCTCGACCAGGTTATCATACTGGTATTTTTATAGATAGAGATAATAAGTTATATTGTGAAATGTGGAGTCAAGATAAAAAGAAAAAGAAAAATATATGGTTAATTTATAGTAATCTTTATGGTAAGGATTATTTTACACTACATGATAATAAAAATAAAATTATAAAATTTTTTATTAATGGAAATCAAGTTGAAAGTTCTCCAAAAACCTATATGGGTGATTTATATGTACATGAAGATTTTCCAATTTATTTGGGAGTAGCTCACCCAGATTATACAGAAAAGTCAGCTTTTTTTAAAGGAGGGATGACTGAGTTATGTTTTTGGAATATTGAGTTATCTGATAAAGAAGTGAAATCTGTTTATAATAATAGTATTCCTATAAATCCTAAAAAGACAAATCATGATTATAAATCTGTAAAAAGATTAGTGGGATATTATGATTTTAAAACCCACGTACAAAATAAAATATTTGATGTGAGTGAGAATGAAAATCATATTTTTTCAAAAGGAGCATGGTTNAAAAATTTATGAAAAAACATTGGATATATTCGGTGAGTTAAAATGAGTAGAATACACGAAGTAATGAAACAAAAATTAGATGAAGTTGGTTGTGGTATGTGCCTTGCAAAATGGACACAAGTAACTATACATTTACAAAATGGACATACTCATTCTTGCCATCATCCAGTAACACATAAAGTACCATTAGAAGAATTAGAAAATAATCCATCTGCACTTCATAATACAGAGTTTAAAAAATTACAAAGAAAGACTATGTTGGAGGACGGCCGTCCTGAAGAATGTGTTTATTGTTGGAATATTGAAGATAATAGTGATTTTTTTAGTGATAGAGTTTTTAAAAGTGCGGATGCATGGTCTTTACCTTCATATAAAAAAATAAAGAGATTAGATTGGAAAGAGAATTTTAATCCCAGATATGTAGAAGTAGTATTTTCTAATGCATGTAATCAAAAATGTAGTTATTGTTCTCCAACTATTTCATCTGCGTGGATGGAAGAAATAAATGCACATGGGGCATATCCTACAACGGGTGAATTTAATTCATTAAAATATGTGATCGATGAAGATAAAATGCCTATTCCACACAGAGATCCAAATCCATACGTTGAAGCATTTTGGAAATGGTGGCCCGAGTTATATCGTGATTTACATACATTCAGAATAACTGGTGGTGAACCTTTATTATCTAAAGATACATTTAAGGTGTTAGATTATATTATTGAAGAAAAAAATCCAAATACGAATTTAAATTTGGCCGTAAATTCTAATTTGACTGTACCAGATGATTTAATAGATGAATTTATTGATAAAGTAGATTATATTACAACTAATAATTTAGTAAATAGTTTTGTTTGTTTTACAAGTGTAGATACTTGGGGAGAACAGGCAGAATATATAAGAAATGGTATGAATGATTTTGAAAAGTTTTGGTCTAATTGTAATAAAGTTTTAAGTAAATGTAAAAAAATAAATTTAACGTTTATGTGCACATATAATGCATTGAGTGTTCCTAAGTTTGATGAACTTATAACAGGTATATATGATTTAAAATGTAAATATTGGTCATTAGATAGATATTTTGGTACGGCTATAGTATTTGATATATCATATTTAAGACACCCCGAACATCAGACAGTTAAAATATTACCTAAAAAATGGGCTAAAAATATTAAGAAACAGGCATTACATATGGATTTTTTAAGTAAACGGGGAATAGGTACTGATGATTATTACAAAGCATTTACTGATGTGGAAGTAGATAAGATGAAAAGAATATATGATTGGTTTATTAGTGAGGTTTCTGATGAGGATTTAAAGAGACAAAGAAAAGATTTTCATTCGTTTTTTTCAGAACACGATAAACGGAGAGGAACAGATTTTATTTCAGTTTTTCCAGAATTATCAGAATTTTATGAGGATTGTAAATATGCTTAAAAAAATTACTTATGCAAAATTTGATGGTGATGGGTATATGCAAATAGAGGTGAAAAATTCTAATATTTTACGGGATTTAACTAATTCTGATTTAACTTTTTCAGTAATATGCAAACCTGATTTTGTAAAACCGATTGATTGGAAAATACATTATGAAGATTTTGCCTTGGTGGTGAGGACGGGTATGCATCTTGGAATTTTTTACACTTCAGGTAACTCATTTACTGCTAAAGCATGGGATGATGCTCATACTGAATATCCAATTCATACTTCACAGTTAAAGAAAGATATTATACATTTAACGTTTAGTATAAATTATATTAAAAAACAACTTAGGTTGTATGTTAATGGTAGATTGGTTAGTACAACAAGTTTACCAAAAGATAAAAATTTTTATAAATATCCAGAAGAATTTTCTGATTATTATATTGGTTGCGCAAATCCAAATTCCGAAGAATTTAATTGTTTTTATAGTGGTAAAATATATGAAGTATCTATGTGGAAAAGTGTGTTAGGGTCGGATGAAATTAAAACATTATATAATAATAAATTTGATATGAATTTAACAGAGAATTTAAAAGATTATAAATCTTCTGAAAATTTAGTTGGTCATTGGAATTTTGATATAGTTTCTGTTAATAAAGTATTTGATGAAAGTTTATCAGATCACGTTGGAATACTATCAGATAATGTAAAAATTAGAACGGAAGAAATTTAATGGAATTTAAAAATAGATTAAATTTAGTAGTTGATTTTAATGCGGATAAGACCAAAATTTATAATGGGTTATCTCCTACGAAAATACAGGAAGATACTTATTCTTATGGTTATAGCATTTTTGCACGACACGTTGAAACGCAGCATTCTTTATGTTATATACAAAATCTATTAGATGGTAGAATTATGTATAAATATATTGATTCAGAGACCTTAGATGAAAAAGAATTTAATTCTAAATGGATTTATGTTTTAGAACCTATTGGAGATCCTAATAGTTGGATAGGAACTAGAGAATCAAAAATTCAAAAATTATCGGATGTTTATTTTTCCGAAACAGATGAAATAAAATATACATATGATTCAATTGATTCTTTGTTATGTGGAGTAAGTGATAAGGTTTTAGACGGCGTTAGAGATAATAAAGGAATAATATTATTGTATATACCATACGAAGGATATGATCCTATACAATATAAAATGTTCGAAGCGATACATAAAGAATTAAAAGATAAAAAAATCTCATTTGAAAATTTTTGTTATGTTACTGGAAATCAAAAAGCAGATAAACAATATGAACAATGGTGTAGCGAGAATGATATAGAAGATAAATTTCATATTATATGTTATAATGATGAAGAATGTTATCCTTTTTGGGATCAAAATAGAAATAAAAGTAAATATAAGATACATAAACCAGAAAAATATTATTTATGTTATAATAGGCGACCTCATATACATAGATTAGTTTTAGCATCTTTATTAGAGAAAAATAATTTAATTGATAAAGGGTTAATGTCTTTCCCAGATGAATCTTTTGCAGAAGGATTTCCTGACAAACATGAGATAATGCATAAGATAAGCAATATGATTGTGAATGTGGAGGATATGGAAGAAGTATTAAAAAATTATAAAAAATTTAAGAATAGATTACCGTTATTAGTGGATACTGAAACATTGGATGAAAATTTGTGGTATAATTTCGATATGATACCCTATAAAAAAACTTTTTTTAGTGTTGTTGTAGAAACATTATATAATGAAGATAGTATTTTTTTAGATGAAAAGGTTTGGAAAGTAATAGATGCGATGCACCCATTTATTTTTGTTGGAAACTATCACGGATTAAAAAAATTAAAAGAGTTAGGGTATAAAACATTTCATCCTTATATAAATGAGGAATATGACAACATTGAAGACTCGATGGAAAGAATGAAATCCATAGTAAAGGAAATTAAAAGATTGACTGATATACCTTTTGAGAAATGGAGTATTTTGCAAAAAAAGTTAGAACCAATTTTGGAGTGGAATCGAAAGTGTAAAATAGAAAGAGATGGTGGAGCTATATCATTTTTAAATAGAATACTGGAGATTTTATAATGAAAATAGCTATTTGTATTAGTGGACAATTAAGAACATGGAAAAAATGTTATAAAACCTGGAATTTTCTTAATGTAGATGAGATAAAGAAACGTAAATTATCGTATTTTCTAAGAGTGGGATATGAGGCACATAATATTATAGAATCTACTAAACATAATTTTTTATTTTATTCTAATTATCCTAATCCGAAAAAATATAATATATTAGATATAAAATGTGGATGTGAAAAATCTTCTGATATAAAGATTCCTTTAAGTGCCAAAAGTGTTGAGGGAATTATTCCCATGATATATGGAATTAATAATTCCATTGCAACAAGGTTCAACAGGAGCGGTGGCCAGGCCCCATGTTTGATTCATAATAAATTATCAAAATTGGATTTTCTCAGTACAACTTTGGAGTTGAATGAAATATTGGCATGTTATAATGAATGTGTGATTAATTCAAATATTGAAATAGATTATTTTGCACATATATGGGATTTTAATACAAGTTCTGCATCAAATAAAAATAAAGGTAGTTCTATAGAACAAGTAAGTGATTCTGAATTGGAAGAATTTAAAACTATAATTAATCCAAAAAAGATATTAATAGAAGATAAAGATGTTAGTTATGATAGAATAGAATGGAGCAAGTCCGATACTCACGATCCTTCTAAATGTAAATTGCTTGGTTGGGGCAAAAGTCAGTTTTATTCTTGGGCAAAAGCAGCAGAATTAAAGAGGGAATACGAAAAGGAAAATAATTTTGAATATGATGTGTGTATGAGATTTAGACCAGATTTATTATTTGATGATAAAAATATAAAATCACTACTGAATACCTTTTTGATACCAAAGGATAATTTTATGCATGGAGTGCATTGCGGGTATTCTGATAAATTCCCGTATGCGTATGTTGGAGATATTTTTTATTATGCTAATTCTAAAACTTTTGATATTATAAGTGACTTTTATAATGGGTTGGATAGTATTGATACTAAGTTATTTGAAACAAAACACAAAGATGATATAGGACGAGATTATTATAGACATAGTGATTCTAGTATTGAAAATGTATTTGCTCATTATTTAATGAAAAATAATATAAAAGTATTTGCATTACACGGAGGCCCCTTCCCTACTGCATCTGGGACAGTTAAAAAGAATCCGGAATTTAAAGGTTTTGAAAGTGAAAAATAAGATATGAAAAAAGTAGCCGTACTTGTAATAGGAGAATTTAGGGAATTTGAAATCGCGCATAAATCGTGGGAGTTTCTAAATCACATAGATTATGATTTATTTATTAGTACTTGGGATACAAGTACTGAGATAAATCAACCACTTAATATTAATATTAATGAAACTGTAGAGAAATCTCAAATCTTAAAATATTTTCCAGATGCGTATGTTAATATTAAACATAATCCTGAACATATTTCAAATGTTGCTAGATATGTAATTCACCTCCGTTCATTGTTTAATATGATGGAAATATCTGGAAATGAGTATGATATTGTTATGTTAATAAGACCTGATCTTTATCTGAGAGAAAATGAATCATTCGGGGAATATATTAACAATATATCAGAAACCAATATAATATATGGGTTTAGTCATGCTTATCAAAAAAAACCACCGAATTTTCTACACGTGAATGATGTATTATTTGTTGGGCCGGCATCGTTGATGCGAAATACATTTTTATCATTTCGTAGTTCAGATATAACACATCATAGTGTTCATTATCACTTAGCAAGACATTTTATTGATAACGATGTTTATGTTCAGCCATTCTCAGATATTGTTGATTTTTTTGTGATGAGATCACTTCATCGTAAATTTTTAGAATATGATTTCGAGAGATTATGGAGTATTGGTAATCATTGGTTTGAAGTAAAACACAATAAATCAATAACAACGTCAAAAGATATAATAATTATTATAAATGAAAAAATGGATTTGGATAAATATTATTTATTGGATAAGATATGAAACGAGTAGCTTTGTGTGTCACCAACGGTGTAAATATTTCTAATATATTGAAAAAATTTGATAAGTTTAATATACGCGTATTTCAATTACATCCGTATTCTAAAGAAAGTATATTGACTGAGTTCAAAAAACATTATACTATAGATTGGGAAAAAAGTCCACCTTTTACTGATGATATTATTTTGAAGTATTATGAATTGATGGTTAAGTCTAATATGAAACGGACATATGAGATATCTAAAAATTTTGTTTATGATATATGTGTAGATGTGAAATCTAATATACAAATTAAGAGAGACCTGAATTCTATACCAAATATAAAACCAAACACCATATATATTTATGATAAAATTAAACCTGATAAACCTGGCTTTCTCGAAAATTATGACGATAGAATATTTTACTCAGATTCAATTTGTTTTGATGTTATGGGAACAATTTTTAAAAATTTATTATATTTTACTGAAGATATAAATGAAAAATTTATATTTATGTATTTTGTGAATATGTTTCGTTTTACAAATGAGAAAATGTGGTTATGATTAATAAAAAAACACTTATAGTAAATGGAGATTCGTGGACATTTGGTTCAGAAATATTAAATCCTACATTGGATAGAATATCTGATATTGTAACAGAGCAAGATTTTTTTGAAAATAACGATAGTTATCGGATACCAAGAATTTATCCAACACATTTGAGTAAATTAATGCATGCCGATTTAATAAATTTGTCCTGGCCTGCAGATGATAATAAAACAATATTAAATCGAACTATTTCTTATATATGTGAACATTATATAGAACCTACAAAATCAACTAAAGATTTATTAGTTATAATTGGGTGGACTTCACCAGAACGAAATTCATTTTGGTGGAAGGATGAGAAAATTAGTAATTTATTTAGATTGTGGCCTCATATTAGACATTTCGACAGACCATTGCAAGAAAATTTCTGGAAGATATATGTAGATTCGATGTGGAATGAAGAAGAGTATATCCCAAGATATATTATGGATGTATTAACTTTACAAAATTTTTGTAATCAACATAATATTAAATGGTTATGTTTTAATGCATTTAGCTGTGAGAGTAAAGATAAAGAAAGTTTTTCTGAATGGTCGGATTTGGATATACGAAAATCTTTAAATTCCCATACTAAATATGTCGGAGGCACACCAATCACTACATCAGAACCTCATAGTCGTCAATCGCATACTCATAATTATCTAAACGTTTGGGATACTATTGATGATGTACGATTTTATAAAAAGGATGAAAAATACCATACATTTAAAAGTTTTATTATTGAGAATATTAATAAAGAAGATGGGTGGTATGGTATTCACCCATCACCATATTCACATGAGATGTGGGCAAAAGAATTATATAATTATATAGAGGAGAATAAATTATTATGAAAAATTTAGTAATTTGTGGTTGCTCATTCGCAAAGGGTATTGGATGTACAGATTTAAATAAAACGCCATTTGGTATTTTATTGTCAGATAAATTGAAATTAACTCATATTAACTTGGCCAAGGGATCAAGTAGTAATTTTTCTATTTACTTACAAGTAAAATATGCTGTTGAAAAAATTGATGATGTTGATTTAGTAATAGTTTCAGTAACTTCGTATGATAGAACTGAGTGGTTTAAGGAAAAAATACAAAATGATAGTATTTGGAAAAAGTATGAAATAGAGGGTGGGGATTTGTCTAATACTGATGTAAATTATCATCAATATCCACCACATGGAGAAGGTACTTATTCACACATTATACCATTTTATATGGAAGATGATAAGGATTATAACGGAGAAATGTTTACTGAAAATTTTGTAGGAGTATTTGATTATCTTGAAAATTTTGTTGATAAAAATAAATTCTCTACATACTATAAAAGATTTGATAATGAGAGACCAGAGAGAACAAACATATTACGAGATTATTATTTAAACATAAGTGATTTGAGAATTAAAAGATTGTATGATATTGGAATGATTAATTTATCCCATAGTTTACTGAAAGCTAATAATATTAAACATTTAATTTTAACCGATGACACATATTATGATCAGATAATACCAAAGGAAAATTTAGTAAATATTTCATGGGGAGAGCTATCAAAAAAATATCCAGACGATATGGGATCATTACATACTGGTGAAAAAGGGCATAAAATAGTGTATAATGAAATATTAAAAAATATATAATGAATACTAAAGAAACATTTAAAGTTGCAGTTTTATTGACAGGACAATTAAGAACATGGGAAGTGGCTAAATCTGGTATAAAAGCATATTTTGATAATGGGGTCAAGATGGAATATAATAACCAAAATCGCAATTTTGAAGTTGATTATTTTTTACATACATGGGATATTAATTCTTGGAGAAATCCAAGTATCCACCACGGCAGGCATGGGTCTTTTGATATATTAAAAATTCCTAAAGACTCAAAACAAAAATTAATAGATTTTTTTAATCCTAAATTTATTGAGATAGAAAAATTTGAAGATTTTAAACATCCATGGCTTCCAATGTTTTATAGTTTTATGAAAGCCAATCAATTCAAACGAAATTATGAAATAAAAAATAATTTTGTTTATGATTTAGTTATTAGGGCCAGATTTGATACTTTATATGTTGGAAAAAATAATATATCAAATCGTACATCAATGGTAATAGTTAAACCCGATGCTGATTGGGGAAATAGGGTAGTGTGGTCAACATCTCCAGAATTTACCAAAAGGTATTATGAATTTAATTATTTTAATTTTGATGATTTGATGTGGTATTGTGATTCCCCTACTATGGATGTTATTTCAAATATTTATTTTCATGTGAAAAATGATTCTGTATGGAAAAATGTATATGGGCCTGGTACACTTTTATATGATTTTTTTGTAAATTATTCAATACATCCCAGGAAAGTATGGGATCACCCCTGGATGGTGGTGCGAAAGAAGTCAATGAAAAGAGGCCTTAGTTGGCCAAAAGATGTTACAGAAATATGGAAAGATGCAAAAAATTTTTATGAGATTACTATATGAAAACCATATATAAACCTTGGGGAAGAGAGGAGTGGTTAGAGCTGAATGATAAATATTGTTATAAAAGAATATACATTAATGCTGGAACAAAAACAAGTTATCAATATCACGATAAGAAATTAGAAACAAATTACATAATTAAAGGTACTGCAGAAATTTGGTTGGAGAATGACGAAGGTATAGTAGAGAAAAAAATAATGAAGGCTGGTGATTTTTTCACCGTAGAACCACCAAAGAAACATAGAGTTATAGCGATAACTGATATAATTTTACAAGAAGTTTCTACCCCTGAAGTTGATGATGTGATTAGAATCTCAGATGATTCTGGTAGAGGCAGTGGTAAAATAGAACATGAACATATGAAACCAGCTTTGTGTATATTAGCAGCAGGAATTGGTAGTAGATTAGAGAATTTTTCAGAACATATAAATAAGGGATTGTTACCATTAAATAACCAAGCAATTATATCTCATCTTATTGATAAAACATCAGAAGATTATGATGTTGTTATGATTTTAGGATATAAAAGTGAAATGGTTAAAGAATATTGTAAGATAGCCCATCCAGATAGAAATTTTATTTTTGTTACAGTTGATAACTATGAAGGAAAAGAAACTGGACCTGGATATTCAATTAGTCAGGCAAAGAAACATTTACAACGACCATTTATTTGGGTAACAGCAGATACAGTTGTTACAGATGATTTACCACCAGCTGATTATAATTGGTTAGGATTATATCCAACGAGTATACCAGAGTTATATTCTACAGCAAATATTACAGATGGGAATGTAATAGATTTTAAGAATAAGTCTAAGGATGGATATGATTATGCATTTATTGGATTGGCAGGAGTTTATGATTATAAAACTTTTTGGAAAGAGTTGAATGGTAGTGAGATTGTAAGTGCTTATTATATTCAAGTATAAGAAGTAAGAATTTTGATTGGTATGATGTAGGAACAGTTGATAATTATTTTAGAGCTAAGAAAGTATTTGAAAAATCTGTAGATTATAGTATTCCAAAAACTAATGGTGAATTTTTATATAAAGTTAATGATAATTTTATAAAATTATCTTCTGATGAAAGTTTTATTAAAGGTCGGACAAAAAGGTCTTCTGAATTAAAAGATTTAGTTCCAACGTTAAGTTATAGTGGAAAAAGTTTATATTCATATAAATGGGTTGAAGGTAGTACTTTGTATGATTGTAATGATATTGAAGTTTGGATAGAGTTTTTAAATTTTATGAAAGATAAAATGTGGAAACCTGTTAGTGTAGATATTAAAAAAGATTGTTTAAAGTTTTATAAAGATAAAACGAAAGATAGACTGAATAAGTTTTTATCAGATAGAGATGAATCATATTTAGGTGGTCATATAGTTAATGGTGTTGAAACTCAAACTATTGAAAGTTTATTATATAATTTTGATTGGAATCGTCTTAGTGATGGAATACCAACTAAATTATTTCATGGAGATTTACAATTTGATAATGTTATTTATACAGAAGATAGAGACTTTTGTTTATTGGATTGGAGACAAGATTTTGCAGGAAAAGATATTGGAGATGTTTATTACGATTTATCTAAAATGTATGGTGGTATTTTAATGTCATATAAATTAATGAAAGATAGTAGTAACTTTTCTTGTTATGTTGATGATGAAATGGTAACTTATGATTATAAATCTGAATCTAAGTTAGAACAGTTTAAGTTAGTATATGAAAAGTGGATTGTAGATAATGAATATGATTTAGACAAGGTTAAGACTATTACTTCTCTTATATTTTTGAATATGTCCCCACTACATGAAAAAGAATTTGGAGATTTATTATTTTTTAAATCAAAACAAATGTTACAGGAATTAAATGATTAATAAAGAAACTAAAATATATTGTTCGTTTTCGTCTAATCCAGGAAACAATGGTTGTATATTTTTTAATAGTGAATTTAAAGAACGTAATATGAATGCTATATATAAATCTTTTTATTCAGATGATATTAAAAAATCTATAGAGGCAGTAAAAAGTCTTGGTATAAAAGGATTTGCTTTAAGTATGCCATTTAAGATTGAAGCATTAGATTATGTTGATGAAGTAGAAGATTCAGCAAGAAAGATTGGTTCTATTAATACGGTAGTAAATAAAGATGGTTATTTAAAAGGATATAATACAGATTGGGTTGGAGTAAAAAAATATTTTGAAGTCAGAAGATTTGATTCAATATTTATTATAGGTAATGGTGGTTTTAGTAAGGCAATTCAATATACGTGTAATGTTATGGATATTAGATTTGAGGTTATTACAAGAGAAAATTGGAATATAATAGAAGAACTCGAAGATAAAATTATTTTTAATGCTACTCCTGTTGATGTAAAGACTGATAATTTTTTAATAGATGGTAGACCATATACAGATACAGGAAGAGAGATTGCGTTATACCAGGCAAAAGAACAGTTTAAAATTTATACTGGAGTAGAGATTGATTAAATATTTTATAGGATCGGTGAGTAAAAATGTAGTGGATTCTATTATAGATTTTGATGGGAATTTCGGGTTTATTCCATCAAGACGACAAATTGATTATAACGGTGGTTATGTTAATAATTGGACTACTGGCGAATTTGCTAAGTATGTAAATGGTAGAGTACCAATAGAAAGAGATCATGGTGGTATAGGACAGGGATATAAATACGATGATGGTTATGAATCTTTAAAAGAAGATTGTAAATTTGTAGATATAATTCACATAGACCCCTGGAAAAATCATCAAGGATATTATGACGGACTTAAAGAGTGTATTAAAAATATAGAATTTTGTTATTATACAAATAGAGATATGAAATTTGAAGTTGGTACTGAAGAATCAACACGGAAATTTTCAGTTACAGAATTAGATTCTCTTTTAACAGATTTATATTATAATTTATCTGATGATATTTTTGATAGTATAGAATATGTAGTTGTTCAATCTGGAGTAGGATTAGATTTAGCAAATATGAGAAATACTGGTAAGTTTGATCCAGATAGGTTAGAAAAAATGATTAAGGTATGTGAGAAGTTTGGTAAAAAGAGTAAAGAACATAATGGAGATTATTTATCTAATGATGAATATAAAGTTAGGTTTGATATGGGATTGGATTCAATAAATATAGCACCAGAATTCGGTCAATTAGAGACATTGTGTTACTTAGAGGAAATGGGTGAAGATATAGATGAATATTATGATATTTGTTATGAGTCAAAACGATGGGAAAAATGGGTTGATAAAGATTTTGACCCAGAAGATAATAAAAAAGAATTGATAAAGATTTGTGGACATTATGTATTATCGGATAAAAAGTTTTTAAAACTAAAACCTAATATAGATACTGAAATTAAGCAAAAAATTAAAAATAAATTGGAAACTTTTCATGAATAAACTTTGGGTTTTCGGGGACTCATTTTCTTCATATAATGGGCATTTCCCAACAGATGATTATTATAAATATAAGGGTGATGGTGATGGGGCATGGTTTGAACACTTATTAGAAAATTATAAAACATATTCATTGGAATTGCATTCATACGGTGGTTCGTCAAATGATACGATATTTGACACTATAGTAAATAATTTTAATTTAATTAAACCAAATGATAGAGTTATTATAGGAATGACATTTAACAATAGAGTTTCGGCCCCGCCCACCCCAAATGGCCCATTGATGGATTATCATCATAATAAACCTATTATAGAACATGAGTTTACTGAAAATCAAATAAATATATTAGATAGATTTATAGTTGAGTTTAGATTTTATAATAATTTAAATGGTGGGTATAAAAAACAATCCTTAATGAGATTTAATTTTTTAAAAAATATTTTAATTAATTATATTAATGTTAAATCGTGTTTGATTTGGGATGTTCATGTTGAGGGAAATGAGTATGAAACTATTAGAACGGCGACCGATGGAACTATAAATGATGGCCATTGGTCGTTCAGGGGACATTATGATTTTTATAAATGGGTATTGAATAAATTACGGGAATTAAATGAGCTTACCTAAAACTATATTTTGTGATTTAGATGGTACTCTTACAAAACATCCTGGAGATTCTACAGTAATTCAGAATCCAGATTATGAATTGGAAGTTTTACCTGGAACAAAAGAAATAATGAATGAATGGGATAAGAAAAGTTATCATGTTATAATAACTACTGGTAGAAAAGAAAGTACCAGAGAAGCTACGGTTAAACAATTACAAAGAGCAGGAATACTTTATGATCAATTGATTATGGGATTTGGTGGTGGAGATAGAATACTTATAAATGATAGAAAATCTGATGGTAGAGATACAGCATCTGTTATAAATTTAGATCGGAATGTAGGTATGGGAAAAATTGAGAATGATTTTTAGAGATTTAGATATAAGTAATAAATATGAGATTGATTTTGTATCAAAAGTACATATGATATTAGGTTGGAAAAATTCACATAATTATAATATTGATGAATTAACAGATTCTAATCAATGGAAACCTACATTAGATTTTTTAAAATCGAAACTGCAAAATTCTAAAATTATTTTAGCATATGAAGATAGTGATATTATTGGAGTTGAGTGGTCAGAAAAATATTCTGAGGAGATGATAGATCATATGATATGGGTTAGATCAGAGTATAGAAATACTGGAGTAGGTAAGTTATTGAGAGAAATGGCGTTTGAGTGGGGAATAAAACAGAATGTAAAATATTTTATTACTTCAACTAAAAAAGATAATTTAATTATGCAAAACCACAATTTAAAGTTAGGACTTACATTTCAATATGAAGAGTTACGAGGAAATGAAACTTATTATGTTTATAGAAAAAAATTAAAGAAGTCGGGTAGTCCCGTAGGGGGCGGAGTGAGATCGTAAGTCTCATAGGCAAATGCCTCTCGGTGGTTCGACTCCACCCCCGACTACTAAAATTATGAGTAAGTTATATAAAAATAGAGAACACCAAAGAGAAATAAAAAGAAAAGAAAGTATAATTCTTTATGAAGATGAAAAAGTTAAAGTTATTGTCCCTTTAACACATCAAGTTAGTAGAATTTATGGTTCTGGTACTAAATGGTGTTCTTCAATAGGACATTTTGGTGAATTTGAAAGATATAGTAGTTGTGGAGTTTCATATTATATATTATATAAAGGTATATCACAAGGAACTTCCCATTATAAAGTAGCAGCATTTAAACCATTTGAGAATAAACTACCCTTTATAATTTTTTCACCAAGTGTAGATTTTTATATAGATAAATTATCAAATAAAGAATTGTTGAAAGATAGATATGAAGATGGTGGAGATTTAGTTAGAGGTAGTGAAGAGTTTTCTAAATATTATTTAGATTTGGGTGAACCAGATAAAGTACATTATATTAAAAAATTAACTACAGATATGGAATTTTTTTTAAGTGATGATGCGAGTTCTATAGTTGATTGGGAACTCGAACCACATATTTATGAAAAGATGATAGAATATTATAAAAATTTATGAATACTGAATTAACAAGATTAAATTTGGAATTGTCAGCACTTTGTAGTTATGCTTGTGCTCCTTGTCCTAATACTTACATGAGTCGTCAAAAAGGACATATGGATTTAAAATTATTTAAATTAATTTATGATGAAGTAGACCATATAGTAGAAAGAGTTTCCTTATGGAACTATGGGGAGTCTATGTTGAATCCCAATATAGAAGAAATAATTGATTATACTTTGGATAAAAAACCTTTCACGTCTTTAAGTACAACTGGAATGAATTTCTATAAATTTAAAAATTTATCTTTTTTATCTAATCTCGATGAATTGATTATTTCAGTAAATGGTTTAGACCAAGAAACATATGAATTTCATCAACAAAAAGGAAATCTTGAAACGGTATTAATAGGATTGGAAAAACTTAAAACCGTCATGAATCCTTCAAAAACAAACTATGTACTGCAATTTCTTGTAAATTCAGGGAATATAGATCAGATTTCCCAAGTAGAAGATTTTGCCAAGAAATATGCTTTTCATAAAATTGTTTTTAAATCATTTAATGATATAGATAATACGATAGAAACAAAAAATAAATTTATACCAAAGGAAATTCAATTCACAAGAAATGTAATAGAATACAATCAAAGTGATTATGAAAAATATCCATGTAATAACTGGATGGTTATTAATTGGAACGGTGATGTAAATATATGTTGTTGGGATTATGAAGGTAAAATAATAATCGGTAATGTAAAAGAACAAGGTGTACTTGGAACTTGGCAATCTGTAAAAATGAAAAAACTAAAAAATAAATTAAAGACTGAAAAAATACTTGATTTTTGTGGTGGTTGTATACAAAACACAATAATTTCTGAGAAGATGGTTCATAATGGATTATAGGGTATCTAAATATTCAAATTTACGGAATGGTAATTATCATTGGGAAGTAGGTCTGATGACGGACAGTAAAGAATTATTTGAAAAAAATTATAAGAAATATCCTAATAACGAGTCATTAAAGTACTATAAAGAAAATCTTATAGAGTATAGTTTTAATAATTATGGATTTAGAACTCCCGATGATTTTAATGATACGGATGTAGGCAATGTATTTCTTGGATGTAGTCATACAGAGGGAGTTGGTCTACATTTAGAAAATACTTGGTCATATAAATTAAATAAAGAAGTTGGAGGAAAGTTTTGGAATTTAGCACAGGGTGGATGTGGAATTCAAACAGATTATAGGTTATTGTTAGCTTGGAAAGATACACTAAAGATTAAAAATATTTTTCACTATACAGTTCCGTGGCCACGATATGAATTTTTTAATGAAAAAGAGATGATTTATTTAACTCCACATAACAAGAATATTAAACCATATAAATGGAAATTTTTTGTTGATATTTTATCGGGGGAAGAATATTGTAATTATAATCAAATGGTTTATATTAATGCAATAAAAGGATTATCTCAAGAAATAGGTTGTAATTATTATTATTTGACACCTAAAATATTAGATGAATTTGATCAAAATGATAATTCGCTACAGGCAAGAGATTTAATACACCATAGTGTAGGACAACAGAATTTTCTGTATGAACAATTTTTAAAAGTGTGGGAGAATATTAATGGGATGTGAGCAATCTATACAGGCAAGATATGGACAGGAATCCGTACACTACTCTCAAGGAAAAATAGGCAATCAAGAGTGGTTGAAATACGATGAAGAAGAGGTATTTGTAGCAAATTGTAATAAATATCCTAATAATAAATCATTAAAATATTATAAAGAAAATCCTATAGAGTATAGTTTTAATGAATTGGGGTACAGAACCCCTGATGATTTTAATGATACAGATGAAGGTAATGTTTTTTTAGGATGTAGTAATACAATAGGAGCTGGACTTCATTTAGAAAATACTTGGGCATATAAATTAAATAAACATATTGGCGGAAAATTTTGGAATCTATCACAGGGGGGTTGTGGAATACATATTTTTCATTTTACCTATCCCTGGCCAAGATTTGAATTTTTCGATGAACAAGGAGTGATTCAATTTAATCAATTTGGCCTAAACACAGCAAGATCACATAAATATTGGAACTTTTATATTGATATTTTATCGGGGGAAGAATATTGTAATTATAATCAAATGGTTTATATTAATGCAATAAAGGGGGTATCTCACGAGATAGGTTGTAATTATTATTATTTGACAGATAAAATATTAGATGAATTTCCAGAAAATGATAATTCGCTACAGGCAAGAGATTTAATACACCTTAGTGTAGGACAACAGAATTTTCTGTATGAACAAATGATGGAGTGTTATAATGACAAAGCTTAGACCTATTATATTAACTTGTGATAATAGTAATAGACTTGATACTTTTAAAGTATTTGTCGAATCTTATAAAAAAATATCACACACATTACTTTCACCGATAGTTTTAGTTGGTTATAATGATACAAAAAAACGAGATGAGTACAACTCCATATTATATCAACTTGAACCGTATGAGTTAATTGAACAACCAACGTATTATACAAAATCAGATATTTCTACTCTATTAAAAAAATTACCTGCGGAACGATATAGAAAGAATGCATTATTGTGGAGTAATGTCCACAGGGTTATGATAAAAGATTTTCCAGAAATAGCTTTAAAATATTCCGATGGAAATGTTATTTTTATGGAAGATGATATATGTTTTTCAAGTAAGTTTTCGAGTGCTATAAAGAAAGTAAGTGAGTATATAGAAACTATGTGTGATTGTATTACTTTATATTCAGCAACACCCAAGTATGTTGATGGAGTTAAAAAAATGTTGTGGTATGAGGTAAAACATACACTTGAAACTGGATATAGAACTAATCCAAATTTACCATCAGATGATTTTATACATGCCATATATCCATATGATTATTGGGGAAATCAAAGTATTATTTTTAATAGAAGAGTAGTAGAGGAATTGAATAAGAATTGGGAATATATTGAAAATTTAAGTTATGCGTGGGATTTAAACTGGAGTGAATTTTTTAATGAAAATAATTTTAAAGTATATGCTACTAGAAAATCATATGTACAACATCAAATGGGATATTCGGCATTAGAGAATAGAATGAAGGTTTCGGCTGAAACAGATACACACACTTCTGAGGTATTTGATGAGTAAAAAAGTTTTAGTTACACTATCTAATTATGATTATATAGAATATTCTAAAAGTTTATTTGCAAGTGCCAAGATAGATGGAAAATGGGATGGTGATTTTGTTTTAATAATACCAGAATCAGATAAAGGTAAATTTGATGAAAAAGAATTTATTGATAATGGGATTCAAATTTATTATGGAGATTTATTAGATGGAAATCCATCTACACATTTTTATAAGATTTATTTATTTGAAAAATATTTTACACAATGGGATTGGATTTTCTATACAGATTTAGATGTTTTATTTTTTAACAATATAGAGTTGAATTTAGATATTAGAGATAAATCTAATTTATATGCAAATTTGGATGTATTAACATTTGATGAACAATTTACTTTAGGAGTTGGAAAATCTGGTTACAAGGAAGAACAACTAAAAATTATTAAAGATGAATACAGCGATAGTATAGAGACACAATCTTTACAATCTTGTTTTATATTATTTAATAATCAGTTAATTAAAGATGGATATTTTGAAAAAATGCATGATTGTTATTTAAAATATTATAATGAATATTATGAAGAAGGAAAAACACTAATACACGACCAGGCAATTTTTAATTTAGTTTTTTATAGTAAGTGGAAACTTTTAGGAGATAAGTTTTTAAATGTGCTTCCAGATTTATGGACAGAAGAACACGGTTGGCAGATAAATAAATTTGCAAATGATTATTATGATAAAAATGATTATTCTAATACAGTAGCTGTACATTTCACTAACTTTTTCCAGCCTTGGAAAGAAAATAATTTAAAATTTTATCCTAAATGGATGGAAAGAAAAGATAATTTTTATGAGTTAAGTTTAATAAATAATTTTGGTGGGTGGTCTATGGAAAAATCGTGTTTTGATTATATTAGACAACTGTTACCAGAAGGTAAAACTATATTAGAATTTGGAAGTGGATTTGTAACTGGAGAATTATCTAAATATTATACCATGTATTCTGTAGAAAATTATGAGGAGTGGGTTGGTAGATATGATTCTACTTACATTTATGCACCTATTAAGTTTTATGATAAAAATTTTATTGCACCAAGTATACCAGAGAATTTAGGATGGTATAATCCAGATATTGTAAAAGAAAATTTACCAAAAAAATATGATTTAATATTGGTAGATGGGCCAGTTGGGGAAAGATATGGTAGAGGAGGATTTTATAAATATTTGGATTGGTTTAATACAGATGTACCGATTGTATTTGATGATGTTAATAGAGAACCTGAAAGAATTTTAATGGAAAAGGTTAGTAAAAAGATTGGTAGAGATTATGTAATTTTAGAAGATGATATGTTTGGAGTAATTATTTAATTTATGCCTAATCACGAAACAGTTACGTTTTTTGAAAATGAAATTGCTAAGTTTTATGGTGCACCATATGCTGTTGCGGTAGATAGTTGTACTCATGCAATAGAGTTATGTTTGAGATACAGGGGAGTTAAGAAATATACAGTTCCACCAAACACTTATCCATCAATCCCAAATTTGGCACAAAAGATAGGGATTGAGTTTGAGTGGAAAGAAGAAGATTGGAAAGATTATTATTATTTGGGTGGAACAAATATAATTGATGCGGCAGTTATGTGGAAAGAGAATAGTTACATCCCAGACACATTTATGTGTTTGAGTTTCCAATATCAAAAACATTTGAGTTTAGGTAGAGGTGGTATGATATTGACAGATGATACGGAAGCACGTGATAAACTTGTAAAGATGGCACACGATGGTAGAAACCCAGGTATATCGTGGGTAGAACAAAATATTGATATTATAGGATATCATTATTATATGATACCTGAGATAGCTGAAGAAGGGTTACGAAAATTACCAGAGGCAGTTAAAACAAAACCAAAGAAGTGGAGTATTACTGAATGGCCAGATTTGAGAAATATGGAGATATTTAAATAATGAATATATTAGTTACAGGTGGAACAGGATTTTTAGGAGCACATCTCGTTAAAAGACTGTTAGAAGATAAACATAATCAAGTTACTGCTGTTACTACATCAATTAGAGTGAATAACAGTATGAAACTTTTGAATATTCATAAAAATAATTTAAATGTAGTTGAAGGGGATATTAGAGATTTTGAATTTTTAAGATTACTTTTTAATGAATACGAATTTGATACAGTATATCATCTTGGAGCAGTTTCAGAGGTTAGAAAATGTCAGTATGATGCAAAATTAGCTTTTGATGTTAATGTCGGTGGCACGGTCAACGTTTTAGAAATGTGTAGGTTGTATGATAATATAAGTGCTATAGCCATTAGTAGTTCAGATAAAGCATATGGTAAGGCAGTAAATTTGCCATATACAGAAGATAGTTCATTAAGTGGGACTGGGGTATACGAGGTATCTAAATCTTGTGTTGATTTGATTAGTCGGTCATATCATTATAATTATGGTTTACCAATAGTTGTTACACGGTGTTCAAATTTATATGGAGGTGGTGATGCTAATTTTACAAGAGTTATTCCAAATAATATAAAAAAGATTTTAAATGGTGAATCACCTGTTATATGGAAAGGATGTGAAAACGCTATTAGAGAATTTTTATATGTAGAAGATGCGGTTGAGGCATATTTATCATTAGTTTCTAATATAGATGTTGTTAAAGGAAATGCTTATAATATTGGTAGTGGGGAGAAGGTAACAGTTGAAGAATTAATTAAATTGTTACTTTCTAAGATAGATAATAGTATTGAAATAGAATATAAAGATAAAGATTTTCCTGAGATTTCTCTACAGTATTTGGATTCTACGAAAATAAAAAATGATGTCGGTTGGGAAGCGAAAGTTATGTTAAATGAAGGGCTAGATTATACCATTCAAGAATACATGGAGATATTTAAATAATGGATGATGTAGATATTAGTAGAAATATAATGTATTTAACTGGAGATATAACTGAAGATACGGTTTCTTATTTTATCTCAAGAGTAAATTATTTAGTTGAGAAAAATAAAGATAGAGAAATTTTAGTTTATATAAATTCTTATGGTGGAGATATGTATTCAGCATTTGGGATAATTGATTATATGAGAGTTTGTGAGGTTAAAATTGGAATGGCATGTTATGGTGCTGCAACTTCAGCAGCAGCATTAATTTTAATCAATGCTACGGGAGAAATAGTAATGTCTAAAAATTCTTATTTAATGTTTCACCCACCCTGGATTGAAAAAGATAAAGATATAGATGAAAAACATATGAAGGATTTAAAAAATAAAATACTTGATAACTTGGTAGCTCGTTCTAATAAGGGAAAACGGTTTTGGAGTAATAAATTAAAGAATAATTATTATATAAATGCCAGAAAGAGTTTGGAAATGAGATTAATTCACAGGGTTTTGAGTTATTGATATTTATTAATATATGGAAAAAGTAATCATAGTAAACCCCGACGCTAAAATGGACGCAAAACAATTTGCATACGCTCCCTTGGGCCCACT
>LWDU01037613.1_pt1 | contig 22583 bp, 16 predicted proteins | sample 727161 | NCBI WGS metagenome assembly LWDU01 (sample SAMN04566230, study PRJNA314399) | hydrothermal vent metagenome | isolation source: deep sea hydrothermal plume seawater | place: Mexico: Gulf of California, Guaymas Basin | collected 2004-07-11
GGTATCGCAAAGCCGCTGATCAGGGACTTGCAGATGCTCAGTTCATGCTTGGGAGTATCCACCATGATGGAGTAGGCGTACTCAAGGACTATGTGGCAGCTTATGCTTGGTACAGCCTTAGTGCATTCAATGGCGATGAAGACGGTAAGGAGAACAGAGACAAGACAGCCGAGAAAATGACCCCAGAACAAATCGCAGAAGCGCAGAAGCTCTCCAAGGAACTTCTCAAGAAGATTGAGGAGAACAAGAAGAAGAAGGCTAGGTAGGACTCCCTCCAACTAGCTCCCACTTAGCCCTGAAGGAGTCCCAACAACGCTGAATCCTCCGCTGGGGTTGGAGGTTGGTAGGATTTGGGAATGAGTACTCTGCAGCCCTTCTCTGTCTTGTTTTCGCAGCTTGTTCACAAGGTAGGTCAGGCGAACGAATAGTTCGCTCCACCTTGGGGTTGGAAGTTGCTAGTCTCTCCTTGGGAGGCCCTAGAGGGTAGGGTTAGGGTCCCCGGGGAAGGCTGGACGGTGGCACCTGCCCCAGGGCAATGGTGCGCAGGAAACCCTGGAAAACGGCGAAGATTCTGGCCTCAGGAGCCCCCTCCCAATGAGATTCTTGGCTACCTGACCGATGATCACGTGGGAACCTCCCGATCCCTGTCCCGCCCCCAGACCCTTATGCCCTGGCCATGACCCTGACCCTCATCATCGCCGCCTTGGTTGGCGGCTGCTTGCTCTTCAGAGGCCATGCCTGGTTGAGTCTGGTCAGCACACCGGCACTGGTGATTGCGGGCTGGACCGCGACCCAAGGGGACTTCGCAGCGCCCCAAATAGTCAGCACCGGCGCGCTCGTTCTCGTTGGCCTCATTACCAGTGTGCCGAAGCTTCGGCGATGGATCCTGACCGGCCCCGCCATGACCCTTGTCGCTCCCCTCCTGCCTCGAATGAGCCAGACCGAAAGAGTTGCCTTGGAAGCGGGCAGTGTTTGGTGGGACGGAGAACTCTTCAGCGGAAATCCAGATTGGGCCAAGCTCGCCGCGTTTGAAATACAGCCACTCTCCCCTGAAGAAGAATCGTTCCTGGAGCAAGAGGTCGAGACCCTCTGCCACATGACCGACAGCTCGCAGGTGGATGACCTGGGAGACTTGCCCCCGGAGACCTGGGCTTACTTGAAAGCCAATGGCTTCATGGGTTTGATCATCCCCAAGGAACATGGTGGCCTCGGCTTTAGCGCGCAAGCTATCAGCGAGATCATCACCCGCTGCTCCAGTCACAATGTGACCCTCGCAATCACTGTCATGCTGCCCGCGTCTTTGGGCCCGGCAGAATTGCTCTTGCACTATGGCACGCAAGAGCAAAAGGAACACTGGCTGCCGCGCCTGGCCCGAGGCGACGAGATCCCGGCCTTTGCCCTGACCGAACCCCTGGCCGGTTCAGATGCAGCCTCCCTCACCAGTCGCGGAGTGATCTGCCACGAAGAATGGAAGGGCAAGAGAGCCCTGGGCGTGCGCCTGACCTGGAACAAGAGATACATCACCCTTGCGCCGGTGGCGACGCTCTTGGGTATCGCCTTCCAACTTGAGGATCCGGATGGGCTGATCGGAGATGAAGTCCACCGCGGAATCACGCTTGCCCTGGTCCCCACGGATCTGCCCGGCGTGAAAATCGGCGACCGCCACGATCCCCTGGGGGTCAAGTTCATCAACGGACCAACCACCGGCGAAGAGGTGTTTGTGCCCCTGAACATGATCATTGGGGAGACAGAACAGGTGGGCAATGGCTGGCGCATGCTGATGGATTGCCTCTCAGCTGGACGCTCCATCTCCTTGCCCGGACTGGCAACGGGCGCGACCCAGACCACCCTGCGCACGGTGACTTCCTACGGACTCCTACGCGAACAGTTCGGCATGCCCATCGTGCGCTTCGAAGGGGTGGAAGAAAAAATCTCCAAGCTTGCTGGCCATGCCTGGTGGATGGACGCCGCCCGCCAACTGACCGCCGGGGCCGTGGCCAGCGGCGAAAAACCCGCGGTGCTCTCGGCGATCATGAAGGCCTACACGACCGAATACATGCGGATCACGGTCAACCAAGGCATGGATGTACTGGCGGGCGCTGCAATTTGCCGCGGACCGCGCAATGTGCTGGCGGGCTTCTACCAGTCGATTCCCATTGGTATCACGGTGGAAGGCGCGAACATCCTTACGCGCACCATGATCATCTTTGGCCAAGGAGCCCTGCGCTGCCATCCCTATGCCTTTGACGAAGTGGATGCGGTGGAGAAAAACGATGCAGCCCTCTTTGACCGTGCATTCAGCGGACATGTGGGCCATGTGGTCTCCACGGGATTCCGCGCTGCGCTCTTGGGTTGGAGTGCTGGACTCCTCGCGAGCAATCCTCTGCCTGGCCGCACGGGACGCGCCGCCCGTCAGGCGACTCGCCTGTCGGCGGCCTTTGCCCTGGTGTCCGAGGCGGCCATGATCACCCTGGGCGCGAACCTCAAGCGCAAAGAGCGCTTGACCGCTCGCCTTGCGGATGCCCTCGCGCACCTCTACTTCGCCAGCGCCGCGATCCACCGTGACGCCACACGGGGGCAGCGCAGCGAAGAAGCACCCTTCTTCGAGTGGGCCATGCGCACACATCTGGGTGCGGTGGAAGATGCTATTTTGGGCGTTCTGGAGAACCTGGAATCGCGTTGGTTGGCGCGCAGCTTGCGCCTTCTGATGTTCCCTCTGGGACGACAGACGAGCCCGCCCTCAGATGCCCTGGAGCAACAACTCGCACTTCTGGCCATCTCTGACGAGTCCGTGCGTAACGACCTGACCCACAGTGTGCACCTGCCAAAGCCCGAACGGGGCGGTCTCGGTGCCCTCGAACAGGGCCGCGAGGTTGTGCTGAAGGTGCGGCCCCTGCGCAAGCGACTGAACACAGCCGTTCACTCAGGCGAGCTGCCCAGGGGTAGCGAAGCACAGGTCACCGAAGCCGCCCTTGAGAAAGACCTGATCACCCAAGAGGAGGCGCAACTGATCGAAGAAGCGCGTCTCCTGCAAGTGGACCTGATCCAAGTGGACACCTTCGGACCCGAAGCCTATCGCGCCCGCTGCGGTGCCTGAGCGGGGAAGAGCAGAGGGACTGGATCAAACTGAGACATAGGGAACTCCCCATGGAGCATACACGCCCCAAGGCGTGTCCCAGGTTGATGTTCGAGTCCATGGCTGCTCCGAGCGCGCCCCTCCCTGAGTCGATGAGGAAGCAGGATGCTTCTCTCCTCCTCACGCCGAGGCGCTCTCCTTCACCGGGTGCGCTCCAATCAGGGTATGACCCTGATCGAAGTCATGGTCAGCGTATTGGTTCTGACCCTGTGCACGTGGATGCTCAGCACTACGCTCATGGCATCTGCCCATCACGCAAGCACCAAGCGGGAACGGGCGCTGGCAGTGAACAGCGCGACAAATCTGTTGGAGCACCTGCACGCCTTGCCCTTTGATCAGGTCTTCGCGCTCTACAACGAAAGCCCCGAAGACGACCCCCTTGGCCCGGGCACGGCCCCAGGCCCGCATTTCCAAGTAGAAGGCCTTGAGCCCCTCTTGGAAGACACAGATGGTTTCGTCGGCCGTCTGATCCTGCCGAGCCCTGGCCCAAGCCTACGCGAAGACACGGATGACAAACGGCTGGGACTGCCGCGGGATCTGAACGGCGACTTGTATGTCGATGAAGAAGACCACGGAGGCGACTATCTGGTCTTGCCACTGGTGATCGAAGTCGAGTGGCAGGGTTCCGCCGGCCGCAGGATCTTCAACCTGGAAACGATTCTCTCTGGCATCGGGAGACACGACCAGTGATCCGTTCGCGAGCTGGATTCACCCTGATCGAGCTGATGGTCGCCATGACGATCTTCGGTTTGGTGTCTGCCAACATGATGATGATTTCCAAGAGTGGAGCCAGCGCGATCAAGAACGAAGCCTTTCATTCGACCCTGGAAGACGAAGCCAACTTGACCTCCAACCGCATTCGCAGGGCATTGCTTTCGGCTTCGGCGGATTCCCTGGACCCGGTCATCCCCGCTCCCCTGGGGAGCGACCACCTGCAGTTCCAGATGACCCTGGGGGCTGATGAGAAGGGCGAGACACTCTTTGGGGAACCGGAGAAGATCCACTGGGCCGCAGACCCGGATGGCCGCGGGCGTGTGCTCTGGACCACCTCACCCGCCCTGTCCAATGAGCGCACCCTGGTCTGGTCCAGTGCGATTCCGAACCTCGCAAACGGGGAGTTGGCCAACGGGCTCGACGACAACGCGAACCTCTTGACCGATGAAACCGGCCTGGCCTTCGCCGTGCAGGAACAAGAGGAACTCAAGCGAGAGGTGGAAGTCTATCTGACGGTCCTACGCATCGACCCGAATGGCAAACCGACACCAAGCCAGCGCCGCATCCTTGTCACTTGTAGAAACTGAACATGCAATACTCTTCATTCAGGACCCTCCAACGGGTTCCCAAGACGCGCCGCGGCGGTGCATTGATTGCCTCTCTGATCATGGCCACTCTTCTGGCCGGCCTCGGCGCGGGGCTGGTGCAAGTGCAGACCGCCATTACGCGCCGGCAAATGTCCGCCATTGACCAGACCCGGGCCATGTACATGGCCGAAGCGGGGCTGGCAGAAGCCTTCATCGCCCTGGCCCAGGGCAAGAGTGGTGCCATCGCGAACGCCAACCAACCGGCGAAATTGGGGGGCGGATTGTTTTGGGTGGAAGCCACGGAAGGAGCTGATGGTCAAGTCCTGCTGCGCTGCACAGGTATCATCGAACGGGCCCACGCGACCCTTGAGTCAGTGGTCGAACGCTCGGTCAGCCCCTTCGGACGCCTGGGATTCTTCGGTCTAGAAGAAGTAGTCCTTCGCAAGGGTGCCCGCGTACTGGCAGACAAAGATCAACCGGCCCTTGTACGCTCCAACGGAGATGTCTCCTTGGCGCCGTCCATTGGAGGCAACCTGATCGAAGGCCGCATCATCGCAGGCACGAATGGTTTGATCGCAATGGGGCCCGGCAGCAGCGTGAGCACAGGGATGGAGCAGGCCAGGCGTGCGGCGGTCCTGCCCGAGATTCTCGTCCCCAACCTCCCCCAGGGAAACCTGCAGCAAGCTCTGGAACCCAAGCACGCAAACATCGGACCAGGAGGGTTGGATGCAGAGGAACTGGAAGTGGACGGAGGACAAGAGGTTCGCTTGATCGGGCCCTTGGTACTGGCCCTCGACACTCTGGAGGTGGAAGACGGCGGAAGCCTCTTGATCGACGCCAGCGCAGGGCCAGTGATCATTCACGTACGCCATGAACTCACAATGGAGGAGGGCTCGGTATGGCAGCACGAAGCGGGATCAATCAGCGATGTCTCGCTTTTCTTCCATGGGACGGACCCTGTGGACTGGAAGGTCAAGGGGGTCTTCAGGGGAGCAATCGTGGCCATTGAACAGGACTGGGCCCTGACAGGTGAACTGGACTTTCAAGGCTCCATCGCAGTCAAGAGTCTGGAACTCTTGGCGGATGTCCAGGTGCGCGGCTCCGAAGAAGCGACCAACTTGATTGCCGGTGTTCCGTCAGTCCCGACCCTGGTGGCCTGGCAATTCAGCGATGCTCCAGACGCGGAGATTCTGAACTGCCTGACAGATCCAAAAAACTGGCTTAAGCAACACCAGATCGAGCCCGTGAAGAGTTCCAGCGCAGCCGCAGAGAGCGAGGTCTCTTTGCAATATGTCACAAAGGACGGGGCCATCGGTGTCTACCAAGGGCTCCCTTCCGAGTTCGATTTCAGCAAGGCAAGCTCAGTGGTGCAGCAGGTCTGGATGGACGGCTTGATCGGCGAAGGACAACTCGGCCCGCCGCCAGCACCCCTGCCCTCTTACGCAAGTCCGGTGGGCAACGGTTCATCCAGCAAGGACCAAGAGAAGAACGAAGGTCACGGCTCCCACAAGAAAGACGGTGATGACCACAAGGACCACGGTGCCCACCCCAAGCACAAGCACAAGCAAACAGGATCAAAGAAACAACACGGTCATGATGGCGATCAAAAGGACTCGAAGAAGAAGCACGGTCATAAGGACCACAAGGTGAACAAGCACAGCAACGACGACTAACACCCCATGATCTCGTCCCTCCTGCTCTTGCCCCTGTGTGTGACACCAGCCCTCCCCCAGGAGGTGCCCGTGGCCCATTGGTTGCAGAATCTAAGCGCGACCCACCCAAGCGCGGAACAGGTGGTGACTGGGTTGGGGCAACGGGGTGCCCAGGGTCTCCTGGACTTGGAACGAGCACTCGGAGCACGCATCTCCCATCCAGCCTGGGAGCGAACCCTGAACGGATTGCCCCAGCAATCCGTCCTGCGCATGCAGACAACCCCCAGCGCCGAGCTACGCACCTTTGGCATGCTCGCCGCCCATCGCCATGGGGAAGCGGGATGTTTGAGTGCTCTCGTACAACTGTCAAAGCTACCCGATACCACTGCGCTGCCACAACGCCAACAAACTGGCAAACGCCTCGCCGACGCCCTTGCCGCGATCTTCCGGCGCGATCATCAAGCCCTGCCCAAACTGAGTTGGAATACGATTCCCCGGGAACATCTGCCTCCTCTTGCGGATCGTCTGGGTGGCCTTGCTGACCCGCGCGCGTTCGAGGTCCTGATAAGATTGATGGACGGAGAGACCGGCTTGGAACAGGTCGCGCTCTCTGCCATCGCACACCTCGCGCGCACGATTTCACTAGAGCCTGCGGACGCGGAGTTGCGCAGGGTCCGCTACCGCGTGGAACACCCAGAAGTCAGCCTGCGCATGCTCGCTTGCCAGGCTCTCGGGTTGTTGCATGATGAAGAAGGAGCACGCTTGCTCCAGGAGCGCCTGACGGATCCCGCATCGTCAGTACGCAGCGCCGCCCACACCGCTCTGAAACGGATCACGGGCCTGCGTCTACACGCGGGACCAAAGGCCTGGCTCTCATGGATCCGCGCACAAGAGAACTGGTGGAACGAGCGCAGTGACAAGGTACTGAGCGCCTTGCCCCTGGCACGGGGAGCTGAGCGCACGGCCCTCCTGCGCGAACTTGCAGGCGCCCGCCTTCATCGGCGCGCCCTGACCAAAGAACTATTGTCCTTGCTCGATCAGAGCCAGGGAGAAAGCCTGCGTCTTCTGCTGTCAGCCATCGTGGCCCTCGACAGCCCCCAAGCCCTGCCCGCTATCACCCTGCTCCTGAGCCATCCCGAACTGGAAGTCCGGACCGCCGCAAATCAGGCCCTGAATGCCCTGAGAGGCTCAAGAGCCTCGACACCGGGTTCCAAGTACGCCCTCTGAACCACAGCCAAGCCCCACGATCATCGCAGTCAACCTGACTGAAGAAGACCCCTTAGCACCCTATTCGGACCCATCATGACACGCAAACGATTTCAACGCCGCCGCAAGCTGATCAAGCCCAGTTTGCAACTCAAGCTGACGGCGATTTTCACGGGGCTCTGCGCCTTGTCCCTGCTCTTGCAGTTCATCCTGTTCCAGTCTGCCTTGACCTCAGCAGCCCTTGAGCTACCCGCTGACAGCGCCCGCATGTTGGACTTGAGCCAAAGCATCGTGCTCAAGGTTCTGGCGATTTCGTTCCTGGTTTGTCTACCGTTGACCTTCCTGGTGGGAATCATGACCACCTTCAGGTTTGCCGGTCCGGTATGGCGCTTCGAGACATTCTTGAAGTCCATCCTGCGGGGAGAAAAGCCACAGGACTTCACCCTGCGCAAGGGTGATCAGCTGACCGAGTTGGCAGAACTCTTGGTGCGCTCCACACGACCCCTGCGGGCAGATAGCCCCCAAGCTGCCCCCGCGACGGGGACTCCCACCGGCCGCCCCTCCGTCCCTGCCGGCTTGCGCAAGGTTTCTTGAACTTCAACTGAACCATGTCGCTCTCCACACGCATCACCATGACCCTCGTCATCGTCGTAGCGGCCTTTGCCGTACTCGACGGCTGGGTGGTTCAGCGTGTATTTGGCGAGCGGTTTGATGCCCTCGAAGAGAGCAGCGCCCTGACGGACATGGATCGGGTCAGGCAAGCCCTTGAACAGGAAGTGCAGCAGCTTGCGAATCTGACCCACTCATTGGCTGGCGCACCCTCATTGCGCAACGGAGAAGAGGGTGCAATGCCCAGGGCGGAGGAACTCATCGCCTTGGACTTGGATGTCTACTTCCTGCTTGGTCCGGCTGACCGAAGCCAGAACCGCCCAGTGCTGCGCTCCCGGATAGAGCTGCCAGCTGAACGGGACGATGCACAACTCACTAATTTCCCAAGAGCGAGTTGGTCTGGCCAGCACCCGCTGCTGACCGGAGATCTCAAGCCTCAACAAGACAAAGGAGCCCTGCGATCTAGCATCCAGCTGACCGAAGCTGGCCCAATGCTACTGGCTGTGGACCCTGCCTGGTCTCCAACCGGCGATGCTCAGGATCAGATCCTGATCACCGGCCGCTTCCTCTCCTGGAATCGCATCGCCCGTCTGCGCGAACGAACAAAGGTTGAGTTCCAGGTCTGGCAACTGGACGGCCAAGATCAACTGCCCAAACACATCCTCCAACGCCTGCCCCAGGTCACCGGTTCTCCCACACCCCACTTGGAACAGGGTGACGAGTACCTCTTGGGCATGAGCACTTTCGACGATCTGCGCCAAAGACCTCAGCTGTTGATCGAGGCAAAACTGCCGCGAACCATCAGCGCCGAAGGACAAGCCGCCGTCACTTTCGGACGGATTTCAGTTCTCACCGGCGCCGCAGTCCTGGTACTGGCTCTGCTGATTCTCCTGCGGCGCATCGTGCTCAATCCTCTAGCTGCCCTGACTGACCACGCGGAATCGGTGGGCAGCACCGAGAACATCAGCCTGCGCATGAACTCACCACGCACGGACGAACTCGGGCGCCTCTCGGGAGAGTTGGACTCAATGCTCGACAAGCTGGTGGAAGCACGTGCTGCCCTGGTGGACGCCGCACGCACCGCAGGCAAGAGCGAAGTGGCCACAGGAATCCTGCACAACGTGGGCAACATGCTTTCGGGGATAGGAATCTCTTCTGATGAACTGAGCGAGTCAATTGAGCTACTGGGGACTGATGATCTCAGCACCGTGGCCGCTGCCCTGGAAGAACATGCCGCAGACCTGGAGGGTTACCTCTGCGAAGACCCCCACGGCCAGCACCTGCCTCCCTTCGTGCAAGCCTTGGCCGAGCAACAGACCACCCAGCGAGATCGCCTGCGGCGAGAGCTGCGCTCCCTGCGTCAGGGCCTCGAACATGTGGCCGAGTTGGTCCGCGGGCAACAGCAATTCACCCAACGAGGCAGCTTGACCGGTGCGTTCAACCCCAGTGCTCTTATGGAAGAAGCCCTGCGTCTGGTGGAGCAAAGCCTGGGCCAGGATCCAGAGCTTGAGATCTTGCGCTTCTTCGATCCCAACCTGACCACAGTGCCAGGAGACCGCCACCGCACCCTGGACATCCTGGTCAACCTGATCCAAAACGCCTTCCAAGCCATGGAAGGACAGGTCGCGCCCCGGACCTTGATCCTGCGCACTCGCCGGGAACAGACCATCGCTTGCCTGGAGGTCGAAGATTCAGGACCCGGCATCGACCCCGCCCATCTGACCCAGGTCTTTGCCCCGGGTTTCACCACTCGCAAGGATGGTCACGGCTATGGCCTGCACACCGCCGCCAACGCCGCCCTGGAAATGGGCGGCCACCTGGAAGCCCACCCATCCAGTTGCGCCCAGGGTGCTGCATTCCAGTTGCAGCTGTCAACTCAAAATGCGCACGCTCGACAATCAACTTCACAACATATCTCTGTCTCTATACCTGAAACCGCGCCTCCTTCAGGAGTGCCCTATGGAATACACCAATCGAATCCTAGTCGTGGATGATGATTCATCGATTCACGAAGCCTTCACCAAGATTCTGGCCAGCGATCACGGTTCGCATGAATCACTAGACGCCGCGCGGGCCGCATTCATGGGAGTACCTGACAAACAGCCCAAGCGCGGCTCTGACAAGTGTGAACTGCTGCACGCGCACCAGGGCGAAGAAGCTGTTCAAGCCGTCAAACAGGCCGTCGCAGCGGGCACACCCATTGACCTGGCCTTTGTAGACGTTCGCATGCCCCCGGGCATGAATGGAGTCGAAACGGTGCGACATATCTGGCAGGTGGCACCCATGACCGAGATCGTGCTCTGTACCGCCTGGTCGGACTACAGCCATGAAGAAACGCTGCAGGCCCTGGGACAGAACCACCGGCTCCTGATCCTGAAGAAGCCCTTCGAATCCATCGAAGTGCGTCAGATGGCGCTGGCCCTGCATGAAAAACGCCGGGCGGCAGAGCGGGAAGCCATCCTGATAGAAGATCTGCAGGCCGCATCAAGAGAGACCAAATCCTATGCGGCCTCACTTGTAACAGCCAACCGAGCTCTCTCCCTTTCAAAGAAGGCGATGGACCACGCGGCCCGCTTGAAAACCCAAGCCCTCGAAGATCTGACATTGGAACTCCGCGACCTGATTGAGACTGTGATGGGACAGTTTCTTGCTACGAATGACCCTCAAGAGATGGAGCAAGCGATCAAACAGGCTCAGGACCTGCTGGCCCGGGCTGAGGAGGCCCGCGGCCACTCGCAGGCTTGAAAGCACAATCTAGAACCCTTCTGTTCTGGGACCATTGTCCACATTCTCGCGCCACAACTAGGGAAAGCACCTAGAACGAACTCCCTATGTGCCTGATGTGCCCAAGCCTCCCCGGTGCCGCCCGGTTCAAATCCTAAGTCCTTCACGAGAAGAAGGTTACGACGGCTTCTTGCTCGTCCACTGACTGGAGGCCTGCTCTTGTTCGGAGGAGTGCCTCCTTCCATAGCCTGTTCGGACCAACTTCGGAGCCTCACACGCCCAGTTCTCCCCAACTTGTCCACATGGGAAGTCCTATTTGACAGGATGGAAATTCCACCAAGCCTAAGTCGCTCTCGAGACTAGGGTTCGGACAGGTCTGAAAGGCAAGACCTTGACCAGTTGGAATTGTCTGATCTCACCACCAGGCTGTTCTCATTTCTTGGCTCCCCGATCCCGGAGAAAACAACACACTCGTGCCAGCGCCACAGCGCAAACGGCCCTCCAGGGCCGCCTGCCTGCTAAACTTCCCCTGCGTGGAAAGAGCCCTGCTGGAAGTCAATGGCCTGACCAAGAGCTATCGTCGGCGACGGGTGGTGGACGGGGTCAGCTTCAAGGTCGGCGCGGGAGAAATCGTCGGCCTGCTGGGTCCCAACGGAGCGGGCAAGTCCACCAGTTTCCGCATGACCATTGGCCTGATCGTGCCAGACGCGGGCCAGGTGAGCATCAGCGGAGTTGACTGCAGCAAAGCCCCCATGTACCGCAGAGCGCGAATGGGCATGGGATACCTGCCCCAGGAGACAAGTGTTTTTCGCCAGATGACCGTACGCGACAACTTGCTGGCGGTATTGGAGGCCATGCCCATCTCACGCAAGGAGCGCCTCGCCGAAGCCCATCGGCTAATGGCTGAACTTGAGCTTGAACACCTGGAAAACAACCTGGGAGAAATCCTCTCAGGAGGCGAGCGACGTCGCTTGGAACTGGCCCGTGCCCTGGCCACCAAGCCCAAAGTGCTGCTGCTGGACGAACCCTTTGCCGGAGTAGATCCGATCAATGTGGAGGAAATACAGCGCCTGGTAGGTCGCCTGCGCGAGCAGGGTCTGGGAGTCTTGATCACCGACCACAATGTGCGTGAAACCCTGCAGAGCACCGACCGGGCCTACATCATCTTTCGCGGCCAGATCCTTCGTCACGGGGATGCGTCGCAGTTGATCACAGACCCCAAGGTGCGCGAGGTCTACCTGGGACACAAATTCGATTTGGACCTGGAGGCCAACGAACAGGCCTAAGGTTCCTGGACTCCCGGTCTGGACCCTCATTGGATCCGAAAGCGTCGGCCGCTGGCCCTTGAGAGATGCGAGCCCCATGGCTATCCTCATCGCCCCCATGATCGGCCCCGGCAGTTCTTGCAAGGACCATTCCCGGCAGAATCCCCACGCCACTTCATTCCCCCTTTGAGCGCCATGAACATAGTCGCCTGCGTCAAACGAGTTCCCAACACCGAAGCGGTGGTTAAGGTTGCCGATGGAGGCACGTCCCTGGACGAGAGCGGCCTCTCCTACATGATTTCCTTCTATGACGAACTGGCCATTGAAGAGGCGGTTCGCACCAAGGAAGCCCACGGGGGTGAGGTCACAGTTCTGACTCTGGGGCCCAGCGAAGGCACCAAGGAGATCCGTGAATGCCTGGCCAAAGGCGGCGATCGCGCAGAATTGCTGGCCGACAGCAACTGGCTCTCCCGGGACTGCCGCGCCAGCGCCAAGGCTCTGGCTGCCAAACTCAGTGACCTGGGTGCGGATGTGGCCTTCATGGGCCGCGTGGCCACGGATAGGGACAACGCTGCGGTGGGACCGATGGTCGCCACCTACCTGGGTTGGGCTTGCGTCACCGATGTGGTCTCACTCGAAATCGCCGAGGACAAGGGCACTGCCAGGCGCGAAACCGAAACGGGCATTGAGACCATCGAGTTCTCCCTGCCCGCGGTCATCACATGCAACAAGGGGCTCAACGAGCCGCGCTACTCCAACCTCAAGGGGATCATGGCTGCCAAGAAAAAGCCCTTCGAAGAGAGTCCTGCAGAATTGGTGGACAACCAGGCGAGTGTGATCGCCCTGACGCCCCCTTCGCCCCGAGCGGAAGGCCGCATCCTGGGTACCGGACCAGATGCGGTACCGGTCCTGATCGATGCATTACGCAACGAAGCCAAGGTCATCTAATACTCAGATCAGCATGAAACCCATCCTCGTCTTCGTCGAACTCACCGCCGGTGCCCCGCGCCGTGCGAGCCTGGAAGCCCTCGGAGCCGCGCGCGCCACCGGGGCAGAGACCATTGCCATTTTCGCTGGCGAAGGGTCCAATTCCGCAGCCTGCAGTGGCGCCCAGAAAGCCATCGCCCTCTCAGGCGATGCCTCAAGCTCCGATGCCCTTGCCAGCGCCCTTGCTGAAGCGGTCAAGAGCAATGACTGCGGCGGATTCATGGCAGCCGCCAGCAGCGCGGGCCGCGATCTGGCCCCACGGGTTGCCGCACACCTCGATGCAGTGCTCTTCAGCGATTGCATCGGAATCACCGCCGTAGGCGATCAACTCAATGCACGTCGGCCCTGGTTGGCGGGCAAGGTCATCGCAGATCTTGCCTCCAACGCCAGTGTTTTTTGCGCCACGACACGCCTGAACGTGTTTACCTCCAGTGAAGAAGCCGGGCCTGACACCTGCGACGCAGCTGCGATCAGCGCAGAACCCAAAGCACGGGTGGTTTCAGTGGAAGCCAAGGCAAGCGCGCAACTGGACGTACAGGAAGCACCGGTTGTGATCTCCGGCGGACGAGGAATGGGCGAACCAGAACAATTCAGTCTGCTCGAAGGACTTGCCGCTGCCTTCGGTAATGCAACCGTGGGCGCCAGTCGCGCAGTGGTGGACGCCGGGTGGCGACCCCATGCCGAGCAGGTAGGCCAAACCGGCAAGACCGTCTCACCCCAGCTCTACTTTGCAGTGGGCATTTCGGGAGCCATCCAACACCTGGCCGGCATGCGCACCAGCGGTGTGATTGTAGCGATCAACAAAGATGCGGAAGCTCCGATCTTCAAGGTAGCGGACTATGGCATCGTTGGTGACGCCCTGGAAATCCTACCAGTGCTGACCGAGGCGATCCAAAAGATCAAGGCCGAGGCTTGAGCCTGACCGGGAGCATTACTTCTCCCCTCCTCCATAACCACTTGCACGTATCGCTTGATCCAAAGCGGGCGGCAGCACAATCGGCTGATGCGGGTATTGGTGTTGCTCGGATACGAGTTGGATAGTTCTTATTTCAGCCTGTAGGGCGCGCAAGAGCTCGGGGCCCAGCCCCTGACTCAAGTCCCGCTGCGGATTGCGCTCTTCCGGATCCCGATCGAGATCGAACCAAACCACGTCGCCGCTGACTTCGTTCCAAACCAACTTGCCCGAGCCACTGATCACGCTGCGCATGCGATTCTGATCCGCCAGGAGTTCGCTGAGGGCGGCTCTTGGGGCACTACCCTCGCCCGTGGCCAAGGGGGCAAGACTGATGCCTACGAACCGGTTGCTGGGAGGCAACCCAGAGAGTTCCATCAGGGTCGGGCCCAGATCCACCATGCGTGAAAGGTCATCGACCACGACTCCGGCGGGTAGCTGACCCGGGGCCCGGATTACCAGGGGGATTTCGATTGCCTCCCCATACAAGGTGCGCCGATGACCCTTGCCACCGTGGTCAAAGAACTCCGTGCCGTGGTCACTGGTCACCGCCACGATAGTGTCGTCGGCCAATTCCAGATCGTCCAGCAGTTCAAGCAGACGCTTCACATGGGCATCACACCACATGATCTCGCCGTCATAGAGCGCAACCAACTGGTGAAGATCCTTTTCCGCCATGGTGCGGTTGATGCGCTGATCAAAGAAGAACTCGCGCCCGTCGACGAAGCCCTCGTAGTCGGGATCACCAAAACGCGCATCAAACGGCTTGGGTGGCACAAAATCAAAGTGCGCATCCCACAGATGAACGAAGAGAAAGAAGGGCTCTTGACCGTGCTCTTGCAACCAGGCCGACGCCGCATCCACCACTCCTGGATTGGTGACCCCGTGGTGCGAACGCCGATGGGCGGCTGGATCTCCAGCCCACTCTCCCACGCTTTGCCCGTCCATGCTTGCAGCCAGATCAGGCACGCAAAAACGATACTCATCAAAGCCCTGACCCAACCCAAATGCCGGGTGCAAGTAAGGTCCCGCGAAAAAGCCACCGGTACCATAGCCCGCAGTCTGAAAGCGCTCAGCCAAGGTGACAATTCCGTCCGGCAGGGCGTTGTCCGTCCCATCCACGCAACCGTGCACGGAATCCGGCAAGGAGCTGAACATGGCCGCGTGCGCCGGCAGAGTCCAAGGAGCACTTGAGATGTGACGCGCAAAGCGCACGCCCTCAGCAGCCAGGCCGTCAATGGTTGGCGTCGTGTTGCGCTCATAGCCATAGCACGACAGGTGATCCGCACGCAGCATGTCGATGGAGATCAAGAGCACACTGGGCTGGCGCTGCTCCGCGCCACAGGCGACAAGAGCAAGCAAGAAAATCATCGGAGCTGTGCGCAACATCATCAGCAGGGTACGGAGTCAGGGAACAACAGGTGAGACCTAAGGCGTCTCGATCCAGGCCTCTTCCCGGCCATAGGCAGCTTGGCGCTCGAGCAGACCCGCACGCATCTCCACGGGCCAGTCAGCGCCAAGCTCAAGAGCGCGGACAATCGTCCTCTGGGCTGCAGAAAAATCACCCGCAGCCGCCTGGGCCGCGGCCAGGGTATCGAGGGAATCAGTGCTCGGCGGGTCTGGCAGGCGGTCCTGGAGCAATTCCAGGGCCCTTACCCCATCGCGCAGTTCGGCGTCAGGAGTCGTGGCCAAGAGCCAGACGCACAGAGAGCGGACAGGCCAAAGCTCCGGGGTCTCTGCCAGCCACACTTCCAGCAACTCCACCAACTCCACACTCAAACCCGCGCGCAGCAACTGACGCACCAGCAAGTCCCGACCCGGTTGATGGTCCGGACCATGAACCAAAGTCTCGCGAGCCAACTCCAGGGCTCGCTGATCATCCCCGAGCATTTCCGCCGCCAGCCCACAGGTGTAGAGCACATCGGGCTCCGTGGGCGCAAGGTCCAAAGCCTTATCCAAGATCTCCAGCGCCTGCCCGGCCGCATCGGACTGCAGCAGAGCAGCGCCCCAACCCTGGAACGCTCGCCAATCCAAAGGATCGGCCTGTGCGGCCACTTCAAAGCGCTCAAGCGCCGCGGGCAAACGCCCAGCTTGCGCCAAAGCGATCGCCACTCGCCTTTGCAGATTACCATCGCCAGGACTTTGATCCGCCAAAGCCAAGAGGGCGGCCAGCCCTTCGCTACCCCCCGTCAACTCCGCCAACAGAATTGCTGCTCGCGACTCACCCGCCTGATCTGCCAGCAATGCCTGGGCACTGGCCGCCTGGCGGTTGCCCAGATCCGAGTACGCCTGGGCCAGAGCCAGGTGAAAGCCCCCGCGCCAACGATCAGAATCGTCCCAGCCAATCCTCTCCACCACCAAAGAAAGCACAATCAACACGGCCGCAGCAGCAAGCCAACGCGATCGCCTCATGACCGCCAGGGAGACACCACCCGCAACCAAGAAACTCGCAGCGGGCACGACCGGCAGGCGATAGCGCGGGGTGTACCAAAAAACCACCACCACGCCCAGAGCCGAGAGTGTCAGCAGCAACGCTGGCAGCAAGCAACGCGCATTTCTGCGCAGACCCAACAGGCCTGCCAGAATTCCAAGGGCCACAACCAGATGACTGGGCAAGGGCGCCAACCAGAGGGTCGACAGCACTTCATCACGCTCCAGGGTGACCAAATCGATGTCTCCGTAGTTGCGTCCCCCGAGGAACAGGGCGCCCTTGCGCAGGGCCAGCCCAAAGGCCCGTTTGGGTTCGGACTTCCACCACTCAAGGCCGCGCGAGAAGAAGTGCCCACTCACATCCGACCAGCCCGCATCAGGTCCCAGAGCAGCTCGCGTTTGCTCCAGAGCTTCCCGCTGGTGGACACTCTTGTCCATGGAGAGGCCTGAACCCGTGATGGTCCCGTCCGCGCGGAAGTTGTTTCCATGGTAGAAAGTCACGCCGGCATGGGCCGTCACCGGAATCAGGTCTCCGCTAGCCGCCAGGTTGTGAAGGGTCGCGGGAGCGATGCAGACGACCGCCGCCAAGGCCGCGCCCATTCCAGCCTTCGCCCCGGCAATCCAAACAACCCAAAGAGCCATCAAGAGGAGCAGTGGCAACATCACCGGCCAGGCCAAGGTCGTCGCGCCAGCTGCTGCGCCCAGCCAAAGAGCGCGCCGCAGATCCGGCTGCAATACACAGGCGACGGCCCGTTCGATCACCCAGGCCACGAGCAGCAACTGCAGAGAACCGGACAGGACCCTCCCGGGGGCGTGAGCACATTCGGTACTGAAGAGCACGAGCCCCGCAGCCAGAGCCGGGGCGGTAGCGCCCCCAAAGGCCCTCATCACTGCGCGACCCACCAAAGCCGCAGCCCCAAGCACGAACACACCACCGAGCACTTGCCAAGCCAAGAGGCCACCTCCCAGAGCTCGCACCAGGCCCGCCACGTAGGGCGCAAGAGGTGCACCGAAAAAGGGCATGTCCCCGATCAACTCTCCGCGGGCGATGCGTCCGGCCCACTCCCAGTTGTGCGCCGCGTCCACCCGGGGCACGTGACTCAATGGATTTTGCGCCCAGTCCTGAACGCGAATCAGAATCTGCACTAACAAACCGGCCAGGAGCACGAGCAAGAGACGTTGTTGACCCGCGCTGTTCTGAGCAGGACTGGGTCGATCAGGCTTGGGCCCTCTAGAATCAGAAGCTCCCATCACTGGCCCCACGCTCCCGACTGCACCTCTCCACTCGCCTGATCTATGCGGTATGTCCGCCCCGCAGACAAGGCGCCGACCTCCAATCGACTGCCATCAGGCCAGACAATCCGCAATCCATCGAGTTGCTGCGCCTCGCCCAAACCAAAGTGCAGACGATTATCACTGCTGGAGAGAAAGCCTGTCTGGGATCCCACCCAGCGTTTCTGGATCTGCTCTCCAAGCAGGCCCTCCACAATCGCTCCAATTGCTTCGCGATTGCCACCTTGACCCACGAGTTCCACCAACAGACTGTTTCCGCCGCGCCCAAGATTCTCCAACACCACCGGCGCACCATCCAACACGCCCATGACCAGATCCAAGTCCCCGTCATGATCCAAGTCCCCGACCGCTCCCCCGCGCCCGGAGCGAGGAACACGAAATCCCGGCCCCCCTTGTTCCTTGGGCTCAGAAAAGTGTCCCTGGCCATCGTTCTCAAAGATCTGAGCGGGCTGGGCGTAACTCGGCCCTCCAGGTACGGCGTCCATTTGTGGGTACACATGGCCATTGAAGGCCCATAGATCCTGATCCCCATCGCTGTCCAGATCCGCAAAACCACAGGCCCAGCCAAGGGAATTCCAAGTGGGCGCGTGCAAGCGGGTGCGGGTAGTGCGATCGCGCCAGAATCCGTCCTTACCCCGGCGATAGAAGGTGAAATAGTCGTTGGAAAAATTGGTGATGAACAACTCCGGCTGCAGATCTCCGTCCGCATCTCCTAGAGCAATGCCCATACCCGCCTGAGGCCCACCCTCCATGGAGAGGGCACAACCCAGGCGCCCTGCATGGTCCACAAGCGCTTGCCCGTCCTCATTGCGCCAGAGCTGGTTTGGCGTAGTGTCATTGGCCACATAGAGATCCAAGTCTCCATCCCCGTCCTCGTCAAAGACAACCACGCCGAAGCCATAGTTCGGGTCGCGTCCGAGTTCTTCCCCTGGCTGGACCAACTCAAAGCTCCCGTCTTCCCGACCCAAGTACAAGTGGTCCATCTGGGCGGGCAACCCCGTTGGGCCATAGTACACATGCTGACCGAGATAGAGGCTCTTGCCCCGCTCCTTGATCGCCGCCTGATCGAAGTCGATGTGGTTGACGACAAAGAGATCCAGGATTCCATCCCTGTTGAAGTCGAGCCAGGCCGCGCCGGTACTCCAACTCTCATCCCCGAGTCCGCTAGACTCGGTGCGATCCTCAAAGGTCCCATCTCCCCGGTTGAGCAACAGACGATTCGGACCAGCTCGGGTAATGTAGAGATCTACATCCCCATCCCCATCAAAGTCGCAGGCATTGACCCCATAGGCCCGACCACCGGGTGTGGCCGCCAAACTGGAATCAGCAGACGCCCGCCGAAATCCCCCGCGCCCATCCCCAAGAAAAAGGGCGTCTGCCCTGGCTTCCCCCGCAGCATTCCCGCCGCCAACAGCAAAGAGGTCGAGGTTGCCGTCTCCATCAAAATCCCGCAGGGCCACGCCGGCTCCAAAGGAATCGCTGACATAGTCTTTTTGCCCTGTACCGCTGATGTTCTGAAAGTCCCCTTCACCCACCGGCCGAGCTTCAAACCAAAGGGTTGGCTTGGGTGCGCCAGGCCCGCAACCAACCCAAGACAGGCCGAGCAAAAGCAGCAGACGCGCGGATCGCATCAATCGTCCTTCTCCGTGGCTTGACTCGCCTGCTCGATCAGATCGCGCACATGCGCGCGCAAGTGCACAGTTTCCCTGCGCTCGGGATCTCGCAAGAGCGCCAATTCCAAGGTCTCCAACGCTGCACCTAGTTCGCCCAGGGCCAGAAACAAGCGAGCCTGAGCAAGGAAGACACGCGGGTCAGCAGGTGCCACCACTGTTGCCTGATGAGCATGGTTGCGTGCAGCGTTGCGATCCCCAGCAGCCAAGGCCATCTCGCTGCGCTCCATCCAGGGGCGCGGGTCGTCCTGGGCTAGGGAAGTGACCAACTCAAAGTGGACTAGCGCGGTGTCCGGATCCCCGTGCAGGCGAGCGATGCGCCCAGCCACCATGTGCGCCTCGGGATTGTCATGTTTGAGTCCAAAGGCCCGGTCAACCCAATCCTGGGCATCATCCACAAAGCCCAGGTTCAAGTGCGCCGCCGCCGCCGCGGCCGCGAGCATGGCGTCACCCGGCTGAGCCTGAGTCGCCTGCAAGGCCGTCAAGAGCACCTTCTCGGCTCCAACAATGCGCTCGAACTCAGCCAGAGCTTCTTCGGCCGCGAATTCATTCCCCAAACGACGCTCCACCTGGGCTAGACGAAACCAGGCTTCCTTGCGCAGGAGTTCGCGCTCAAGAGCAAGTGAGAAGGCAGCTTTGGCCGCTGCGTCCCGCCCCTCAGCTTCATAGGCTTCGCCCCGAGTCTGATGAAAACGCGCACTATCCAGGCCCATTGCCTCTGCGCGATCGAGAGCGTCTGAAACACCGGCCAGGCCGGAGAGCAAACGCATCTCCCCCAAGCGATGCCAGGCCCCAACATGACCAGGATCGAGTTCCAGGGCACGAGCCAACAACTCCGCAGCCTGCGGCGTGTTTCCCGTCCCGGCAACCGCCTGAGCCTCGATGATCAAATCACGCGCACGATCCTTCGGGGTCTGGGGCTGCGCCGACTCTGAACCGTCGTTGCAAGCGACGGCCAAGAGCAGGGACACGGTCAGGGGCAGAAACAATCGCATGATGGCAGAGTCTAGACGTCTGCTCCCTACGGTCCAACTGTCGGCGTGTGGGAGATCGGAGGCTAAATCCCCGAAGTTGCCGTACCCGGTGCTCCCTGTGCCTCAATCGAGGAAAGCACGGTCAAAATCTCGGCGGCAGCGGCGAGAGCGATAGCGCCAGGTTCCTTGGATGGCCGTGCCCCACCGATGGGGCAGTGCACACGCTCAAGTTGCTCTGCATTCATGCCCCGCTGGATCAAGCGGCCTCGAAAGCGTTGCCACTTGCGTTCTGAACCGATCATGCCAAGGTAGGGGAATGGCCGCTTGAGCGCCGCCTCCAGCAACGTCAGATCGAGGGCGTGATCGTGGGTCATGATCAGGACGCAGGTGTCTGGGCCAAGGGTATCCAACTCCGCTTCCGGCGCAGAACTGAAGACCACGGGAAAGGCTGGATCCGATGGCAATTTGGGTTCCAGGGTGTCCTCGGATCGAGAGTCAATCAACAGGACCTCGGCTCCCATCCAGGGCGCCAACCCGCCCAAGGCCTGGCCCACATGCCCCGCCCCAAAGACTGCCACCTGCCGCGCTTGCCAAAGGAAGACCTCGATCAACAATGAAACCTGGCCGCCGCAGCATTGACCCGCTCGCTCGGCCAGAGGCAAATCCAAGCTCTCGGTGCTGGCTGCTCCAGCAGCCAGCAACTCACGGGCACGCTCCATGGCCATGTGCTCAAGTCGTCCCCCGCCGATGGTTCCAAAAGCCAGTCGGTCAGCAGTCACAATCATGCGCGCTCCCACATTGCGCGGGGTACTGCCGATGATGCCGACGACCGTGACCAGAGCGCAGTGCGTCCGGGCCCGGCGCAGGCTGGCCAACTCCTCGATCCAGCGTTGTTGGTCGTGTGCCATGGGGATTGCCAGGAGCCAGTGTAACTGACAAGTGGGCAATAGGTGTGATGCCCCGGACCTCGCCCCTCAGCAGTCAGGGCCTAACCCGCCAGAACTTGATCGGGAACAGCGAGAAATCTGACGAGGCACATCAAGGTGGTGGGCCGTAGTGGACTCGAACCACCAACTTCCACCGTGTGAGGATGGCACTCTAACCAATTGAGTTAACGGCCCTCTTGAGGGGGCGGGATCTTACTCCCGAGGCCGGGGTCTGGCGACAAGATTCTGGCGGGTTGTAGCCCGGAGATCCATGGGACCCTGAACGAGAGCCAGCCAACCCCTTTCCATCGCCCTGCTCAGTCCCAGGGCGTCATCCGTCGACGCTTGCTGGGTTTGAAACCAATGCGATGGGCAACTACTTCGATTTCGGGCACCTCGGGCAGCACAGTGCTGGGCTCATAAACCCACCAGACTTTTGCGCCAGTAACACGCCAGCCGATGGAAGCTCCGGGGGTGGCGCAAGCAAGCCCATGAGCTGGCGTCAAGGTCACGGGCTCAGTCGTTGGCTGCTTCCCCGAAGGAGGCCAGAGCTCAGTTCGCACCATCTCGCCCTCGGGCAACAGACCGAGATCTCCGGTGGCCTGCATCCACACACGCAGGGTCTTTTCCAGAGCCGCTGCGCGCTCAGTATGCTGCGGATCGTCGATGAGGTTGTGCACCTCGTGGGGATCGGCTTGTGTGTCGTACAACTCCCGCGGGGGCTTTGGTGTCAGCAGCATCTGCCATTGAGCTGCGTTGGCCTGCCCACTGGCCTGCAACTTCTTGATGTCCTCCATCATGGGAATCGAATTGGCATAGGCCACGGGATAGAGATGCGGCTTATCGGGCATCAGGTTGAGCAACAGCCGCCAGCGGCCATCGGTAATCGCCCGGGTGCGATCGGTTTCCGAGTCCATACGATCCGCATGAAAGGTCACATGGGGTCGGCCCTTCACTTCATGCCGCCCAAGAAAAGCACGCCCCCCCATCCAGTCCTTGGGTTGGATCCCCGCCAGAGATAAAATCGTCGGTGCAAAATCGATGAAGCTCACCAGCCGCTCGACAGTTGCCGACTTGCCCCCGGGCAATCGCACGATCAAAGGCACATGGGTTCCCGAGGCATATGAACTGCGCTTGCCCCGAGGCAGGCCTACCCCATGATCGGCGAAGAAGAACACCACCGTTTCTTCAAGCAGTCCATCTTGCTTGAGTTGGCCCAAGATCTCCCCCACCTGCTGATCCATCGCCGCGATGTTGTCGTAGGTGCGTGCCAGATCCTGACGCACGAGGGGCGTGTCAGGATAATAGGGCGGCACACGGATATGAGCGGGATCGGTGACCTTTGGATTACGCTTCGCCTTGGGAAAAGTACGGCTCTCGTGCGTCGTGGCCAGATTGAAGACGCTGAAGAAAGGCTGCGAGGGATTGGGCCGATTACGCCAGTGAGCCTTCCCATTG
>LWDU01036235.1_pt1 | contig 22572 bp, 21 predicted proteins | sample 727161 | NCBI WGS metagenome assembly LWDU01 (sample SAMN04566230, study PRJNA314399) | hydrothermal vent metagenome | isolation source: deep sea hydrothermal plume seawater | place: Mexico: Gulf of California, Guaymas Basin | collected 2004-07-11
AAAGCTGGACCCACGTCAGCAGACTGACGTCGCCAGCACACATCCCGAGGTGTTTCAGCGACTGAAGAAAGGTTACGAAAGCTGGTTCCAGGATGTTAGCTCAACTCGCCCCGACAACTACGCTCCGCCTCGGATCGTGATTGGCACCGAACACGAATTGCGCAGCGTATTGACGCGTCAGGATTGGCGACACGTTCAGGGAAAGCCGTGGGCCGGAAATTCCAACGGCTTCTGGTTGTTGGAAGCTCCGCAGGCCGGAACCTATGAACTGGAAATTGCCTTTTCGTCAGACCATCCCGCTGGAACGGCCACCATTACCGCCGGGACGGTGACGAAACAACTCGATATTGCAGCGGGCCAGTTGCGCAGTCATACCACCGACATCAGGCTGCCCGCCGGTAAGATGAAACTGGCCGTCGACGTCGTGTTTAACGGCAAGACACAGGGACCGCATCAGGTGATTCTAGCCCGCAGGTAATTCGGCATCCTCGCGGCCGTGAAGATGAGTATCTGACCACGGAATACACGGGACGGAGGGCGTTTTATGATTGACTTGCTCATCGAGAAAGAGAACTAATGGTTATGCCTGTTTTAAAAGTGAATCGATTCCTGCCAATCATTCTTGTGCTGGTGGCAACAACCGGACTGGCGTTCAGTGCGCCGCCCACCAAACAACAATTGCAGAAATGGCTCAAGCAGTTTCCTCAGGCGGACGTGAATGGCGATGGTCAGCTGACTGCTGCCGAAGCGGACGCGTTTCGCAAAAAGCTTCTGGCCGCACGCAAGCCAGCGAATCCCGGCACGCAGCGGGGAGCGCCGCGCGAGTTCTCGATCGACAAAGGCTGGGAAGCGGACCGCTTTCCGGAACACTCGGTGTCCTACAAATCGCCGGAAGAAATCAAGGCGATCTACGCCGGGCAGGTTGGCGGAGAAAAGGCGGTGATCTCCTTTGCAAAGCCCGGCAATGGTACGCAGCGGATCGTGGGCACGGGGCACAGTTTCATGGCCCCGGGGTACAGAACCTTTCCGCTCATCTGCAAGGCCGCCGGATTCATGCAGCCGCTTTACACTCACACGGGCGGGGGCATTACCGGCAGTACGCGTTACAAGTGGGAGCAGGAAAACGGGATCTTTCAATTCGATGGCAAGCCGCAGCCAAAACTTCTGTCCTCGATCGCCAATGCCAGGTGGGACGCCATGATGTGGGGGCCATACTTCCAGGATCGTCCGGAGTTTTATTCCTGCTGGATCGACTTCTGCCTGAACTACAACCCGCACATGAAGTTCTATCTGTCCGACGCCTGGCCGCAGCTGTACCAGCTGGACGAAGTCCCGGAGTCCGAGGATTTCTTCACAGAGGCGATCTTTGAACGCATGGGGAAAGAGCGAACCGCCGGTTACATGAGCCTGGTGAATACGCTCCGCGAAAGTTATCCGGACAGGGTATTCATTATGCCGACGTCAGACGCGATGGTTCTGGCCGCGAAGCATTACCTGCGTGGAGAATTGCCCGGCATCGAAGGCATTAACAGAATTATCGGTAAGAAGGATCGTTCACTTTGGCGCGATAAGCTCGGTCACCTCGGCCCAGGCTTTGAGCGGCTGGAAGGCTATGTTTTTTATGCCACGATTTACGGCCGCTCTCCTGAGTTGATCGAGGGCGACATCGACTTCCGCGACAAAGGCGACTTTCCGAGCCGGGGACTCGACCGCATTTTCCGAAAAATCGCCTGGCAGGCCGTGGCCGGGAACGCACTGTCCGGAGTTCGCGACAAAGATGCCGATGGTGTCGGCGATTGAATCAGCCGGCTCTGCACGCCCACGCCCAGGGAAGCCCGGCAATCGGGGCCGGTCGTTCGGAGCGTCCGCGGCCCCGTGTCTTCCAGTCGCCCGATCTACAACGAGCGAATCAGATCTGCAGCCTCATGAACCCCGTTTTCGTACACCGGAGCATTCGGATCGCGAGGCGGGTTGGTGCTCAGAAACTCGTCGAGCCTGGCTGTCAGACTCTCCGGCTTCACAAGGGAATTACACGATTGCAATCGCAGTTCCTGTCGATCGTATAAACGGTGCTGAGCTATCCCGATCAGCGGTGTCCTGGTGGCCACACACTCATTCACCGTGTTATATCCACCACTGCCGACAATGACGTCCACGCCCCGGATGGCCTGCAGCAGTGGCCACAGCTGAAGCGTCACAGGATTTTCAACCGATGGGGCGCAATGTGCCGTTTCCTTCAGAGTCGCAAACCTGATGGATGCGCGTGAACGAAATTCTTCTGCCAGCCGCGCCGCGTTGCTTCGCATCTGGTCGATTTCAGTTCGCTGTCCGCAACCGATCACTACCACAACGGGCAGCGTCGACGAGCCCACCTGTAAAAGTTTTCGAGCCTTAGCGGGCACCAGCAATTCCTCACTGTCACGCATTAGCCACGGTGCGGTCAGCACCGCATGAGAGGAATCACGAAATGGGGCGGACTCGCCCGGCATCACCAATCGATCGTATGCGCGAATCGATGGTACCAGATCCACAGTGGCGCAGTACTTGGGGCTGAGGTCACGATGAATAAGTATTTTCGGACAACTCAGTTGCGGCAGCACAGTTTCGAGTTCACCGCCAAGTCCACGCGGAAAGGTGTCGACGACAAGTAAATCAAAGTCTCGTGATTTCAGTGCCGCGTGAACGCGTTTCGCCGTCTCGTCACGGCTCAGTCCCGCAGGAATCTTAATCACTTCATGTGCATCACCCCCCAATTCCTGCGCAATGGGAACAAGGTGAGCGAATGGAGAATTTGTCAGCAGACACACATGGTTGCTCACGGCGGAATCCGTTCGCGGCCGCACTATTGCGCGGGCAAATGCGAGTGCCCTCGTGAGGTGGCCCAGTCCACCTCCCAGAGCATACAGCATCCAGCGACGTCTCACAGATTCCGAAGGCCCCATCAACTGGCGCTCATGTCGCTTTCGAACTGCTCGTCACCCTCGGTCTCCAAACTGGCCGAATCGGCCTCCGTGAAATCGAGTGGATCTGAATGACTGCCGAAATGACCGCCGTAGTACCCGTCGTGATAGCCATACCCGTAATAGTATCCCCCGTAAAAATAGGGATCGTGGTCATCGTAGTACCGGGACCTTCCGCGACGGCTGCCGCCTTGCTCTTGCGTACGCTGCTGATCTTTCTTGGCGCAACTGGTACACACCACGGCGGCCCCGTCGCTGTGAGAATGCTCCTGGCAAACTGGTTTACTGCACATATTGCAGCTATCGACCGGTGGCTGAAAACACTCGTGGCTGAATAGAAAGCCCGACTTTTCGTTGCAGTTTCCCGAATCCCAGTCTTTCGCCATCATCAATTCTCCTGTTGTCACCGTAGCTCAATTACCGGGCACGATTTATGATCAGCATTGTCATGAGCGCGGCACGAAGCGGCTCTTCATCGATGGGATCCAGCCCCATGCATACAAAGGCGATCGGGGACACCTGATCTTTGGTATACAGAATCGTCGTATCCGAACTGTCGCGGAGCGACGTCTTGCCATCCTTTACCTTGATTTTTGATTGACTGTTTTCTGAGTTGTCCTCGATCTCAAAACCATAATCACGACGTTTGATTTTGCAGAACAACTTGTCATTCCCATCCTCAAGTTTCCAGTCTCCGTCGTCCTGTCGCTGCAGTTTCCAAAGGTCTTTGCTCTGGTCCGCATTTTTGATTTTGAATTTTCCGTCAGAGGCAATGATATAGCCGAGCACAACGTCGTCTGCCCCCTTGACCTTCAGCTTTGAACCGCTGAGGTTGAAGCGAGCGATCTCCTGTTCATCGGCATCCACAAGCTTGGCACCGTCGTCCTGGGGCTTCAAAGAGAACTTTGATTCCCCGGAACCAGCTTTGAATTTCAGCTTGGTTGTGAGTCCGTTGTGTGCGGTGTCGCCGGCATCGACCACGGGCAATTCCGCGACCGTCGGACCTTGAGCAACGTCCGCCGACTGGCCGCACCCCATGCAGCACACCGCATACAGACTGGCGACACCAATGACTCGCAGAGATTCTGACATCATTTATGTTTCGCCTTCTTTGCCTGGTTGAGCAGACTGTAGAGATACATGAATTTCATGGCGATCCAATGCACGCCATCATGTTCCTGTTCCCGTTCGCCAGGAGAATAAACGTCCCATCCCAACTTGGTTGTGGAACGCAGCGTGAGTCCCTCCTCTTCCACCCCAACCGTCTTGACGCTGACCCAGCCAGGCAGACGAACGGATGATGCGTCGACAGTCGACGCATGGGCGGACAGTTCAGGATAGCGCTTCTGTTTCACCTTCAGGGTGACAATCGCTTCCGATGCATTTTTCGTTTTCGTCTTCGTCTTCAGCTTGCCGCTGGCGCTGCGTTTTGTGCGGTGGCGATCCTGTTGCTTCTCAATCATTGAAACAGCATACTTTGTTCCGTCCAGAAATCGGCCCTTCAAAATAATCCACGGATCGACATAAAACTTTGCGTTCCAATATCCCACCTTGCCCTTTTCCACAAACTTTGACTTGTGGTTATGGGGACGAAAGTCGATTTCGACAGAAACCTGTTCATCGGCCGCCATATCCCGACTAAGGTAAGTCAGGATTCCCGCCGCCAATTCGTAACGCCGATCGTCAACATCCAATTGCCCATGCAAAAACCTCCTGATCACCGCAAACACTATCGTCGCCAGCCCAACCACACCAACACCTCCGCCCACCAGTCCAGCCACATCAACGACCCCGCCCACCAGATCCAAGTTGACAACAAACAAGCCGAGTCCACCAACTAGCGCCAGCATGCCGAGCCACAGAATCCGGGTCCAGAACCTGACCTGATGTTCCGCGTCACCATCAATATTGCGAATCGCATCCAGATCAGCCAGGACAGCACTCGCAGGAGCGGTCCTCTGGTACTTGTGTGTCTTTTTGAGATGTGATCCGTCGACAGTCGCTGTCATGGCAACTCCTAATCCCAGTGTCTGGCGAAGCTGAGCGATTTCAGCACTTTCCTCGCGAGTAACAACTCCGTCGTCTGCGGAGTTTTTGACTTTCTTCTTCAGCTCCAGAGCTCCCGTTCGACGAAAAACGGACTCTCGTCCGGACTTGGAGATCTCAAGCCGACGCGCCAGACGATTCAGCCGAGCTCGCTCCTGAGCCGTGATCACCCCATCTTCCAGAGAACGACGAAACAACTGGCTCAAAAGCTTCTCTGCTACCGCATCCGCGTCATCACGTGGCACGTTCTGGTCCGCGACAAACTGTGAAAAACTAAACTCACGCGACTTGAGACCGGTAACGAGCTGCCGCCGAAATTCTTTGCGGTGTTGCGATGTTGTCGTGATGTCAAGTCTTCCTGGTGCTTCTCCAGCATCGCCCCGGCGACTTCCCGGTGACTCCTGAGTAGGTTATAAACTCGAAAGTAATTTGTCACCCGAGGTCACTCCCGGGGTCACGCTGCGGTCATATGGTCGGCTCAGGTATTTCGACTCGGTATAATCCCGCTAGCCGTGTCAAAGGGCCAAATCTTTAGACGAACGACGATCAGCCACAGCAGGATCAAAAGAATTTCAGAATCACTAACAGAACCGGAAAACGTACAGGATCGCATTCTTTACGCGTCCTTTGATCGGTTCCCTTCTCCCAAGGGGGCAGCCACCCATATCGACGCATTCGTCCGTGCACTGGGAAGGGAATTCGGAAACGTGGATCTTCTGACGATTCCATCAGAAGCCCATGAAACAGAACGTGCAGATATCCCGGCAATCCTAAGACAACTGCAGCCACCCAAAGCAACGCCCGTAGACAGAACGCCCGAACCAGTCTGGAACGCCGATGGAGTCGTGCACCATCCGATGTACGCGCACGGAGAAAACTTCTTTGAACGCGTACTGAATTTTCGTTCCCGGATGCAACACTGGTGGCTGGGACAGTTAGGACGGTCTGCTGTTTCCGTCGTCCATTTCCGATCCATCTTTGAAGGATACCCGATCGCCCGGCAGAAGAAAAAACTCTGCCACCGACTGGTCTACGAAGTCAACGGCCTGCCATCCATTGAACTCAAGTACCGGTATCCGAACGTGGCCGACGATTCTGAGTTGCTGGCAAAACTGCTGCACCAGGAAGACACGTGCCTTGCGGCAGCAGATGCGATCATTACGGTCAGTGCAGTGAATGCCGAACACCTGATTTGTCGCGGTGTGGCGGAGAATCGCATTACCGTGATTCGTAATGGCGTCGACCTTGACCTGTTCGCTTTGCCAGGTGCCCCCGCCGAAACGGGTCCGGCGACATCTTCAGGCAGCCCAATGCGGGTCTTGTACGCCGGAACAATGTCTGCGTGGCAGGGGGTCTCACATGCCATCGAGGCCGTGGCCCTGTTTCGTCGTGATCACCCAGCCACACTGACACTGGTTGGCCCGGTGCGTCCGCGTCAGCGGAAAGAACTCAACCAGCGAATCTGGAATCTTGGAATCACGGATTCCGTCGAGATACTGGATCCGGTTTCAAAGTCGGATCTTGCGGCTCTGCACCACGGCGCTGACGTCATACTCGCACCACTAACTCGAAACGACCGAAATCTTGAACAGGGATGCTGCCCGCTGAAGGTGCTGGAAGCGATGGCCAGCGGAACGCCTCTGATCGCAAGTGATATACCAGTCGTCCGCGAATTGGCGTCAAATGACGTCCACGCGATTCTGGTCAAACCGGGGTCTTCCAAGGCGATCAAGGATGGCATGCTGAAACTGCTGCACGAACCGAGGCTGGGACAACGACTAAGCTCAGCCGCCAGACGACGAGCCGAGCAGGAATTCTCGTGGCAAAGAGCTCAGGCTCAGTTGCTGAATGTCTACGAAACGCTCCTGTCACAACCGGACACCAGTCCTGACAGGAGTAACTGAAGCCGATCCGCTTCACCCTGTGCCTGAAACTTTCTGAGCACCGTTTCGCGAGCAGAGTCCTGGATGGCGGCCCGTTTGTGATCCGGAAGATTCAGAACTTCGATAACCGCCGTGCCCAGATTATTTAACGTGGCTTTGGGAATGGCAAATCCGTTGACTCCGTGATCCACGGCTTCCGGAATTCCTCCGGCATCACTGGCAATCACGACCCGACTACAGGCCATCGCTTCCAAAACTGAGTTTGGCAGCCCATCCCACACAGAAGGCTGCAGCACGACGTCGCAGAGATTCAGGTGTTCCGCCACACATTGAGCATCCTCCAGATGCCCAGTGACGAGAATTCGGTCCGCGACCTCAGGATGCTGTGCCGCAAACGCTGACAGATGTGCCTGCTCCCGTGGACGTATTTCGCCAATCACAAGCAAACACGCTTTTCGATCCTGGCAGACCTGCACCAGGGCCGAAAGAATAAACGGCAACCCCTTTTTATGTCGAAGTTCTCCACAAAACCCCAGCACAGCATCCTCCGGCTGAATTCCCAAACTGGTCCTGAGACTGGACGGCGACACCTTGCCGGGCGCAAAAACGGTGGCGTCGACGACATTGGGAAGAACGGCGATTTCGATTTCGTCATCCAGCAGCACATTGACCTTCCGGGCCAGGTCTTCGGAAACACAACTCACGGTGTTGGCTTTTTCCAAAGTCCAGATCAGCCGCGCGAAATCCCCCGGTGGAAACATCAGTCGATCGACATCGTTCCCTCGCGCGCTGACCGTCGATGGCAGCCTCATTGTTCGCGCAAAAACAACGGCCAGATAACCGGCTGGAAACAGATAGTGGCCCCAGACCGCATCGAAGACGAATTTTTCATGCAGCCATTCCAGCACATTCATGGTGTGCTGCATGGAATAATCCCAGTTAGAAAACAGACCGACTCGATGCACTGTCACGCCGTCTTCTGTCACAGCATCGTCGACGGCGCCGGGCGGCAGTGACTTCGTCCATGCCACAACATGAACCTGCCAGCCAAGTCTGGAAATCGCCGCCGCCGTCCGGGATGCGCTTCTTGAAACTCCCCCAAGGTCGGGTGAAAATCGCTCCGCCAGCATCAAGAGCACAGGAGAGGCTGACGTTCCGGCCGAGTCGTTTGACTTCATCGTTTTGCTTCAAATCACAGTAAGACTAACAGGCCGCCTGATGCCACATCTGTTCCAATCGATGTTCCGCCGCACAGCAACGTTCTGTCCGACAGGAAATTAAATCATGGGGCGTCAGCAGAGAAAAATCCTCGCAAGCCCGCCCACAGTTGATCGATTCGACTCGGAAGGCGGTGACCGTACCGTTGGGCATCGTCTGCATCAAGTCGCATGCTGCGAATCGCGGATTCACGATGAGATCGACCTGCGGGACGGTCAGCAAAATTCCGCCGTGATATCTCAAAAGAGCGAGGCTTGGACGTGAAGTCGTCCGCCAGGGATGGCCAGTAACACGCTGGGGCATATCTCTTCATGACAGCGTCAAATACCCAGTCCGCATAAAGAACTTCGGTTTCTCGCCCTTCCGTCATGATACGATCGACCTCAGCGAATTCGCCTCCGAAATTGCGGTAAAAAAGGCCTTTTCTCTGGCGGGAAACGGACTCCGCCAGCGGTCGCCGCGAACGTTGTTTGCCACGAAACGCAACTCTGTACTTAATCGGATCGGGCCAGCGATTGATGGTGGGATGCTGAATGATCGTATGTTCGTTCTGCCACATGCCGCGAGCCACGGTCGATGAAGTGTCACGGTCGTAAAACTCGAACGGAATGCACGTAAAGGTCATCGACATTGATTTTGCGAGGAAATCCAGCACAAAGTCGTCGGGGTACGCTGGGTACTTTTGAGCATATTTTTCCCAAAGAACAATAAATTCGCGCTGCGAGTTATTCAGCATGAGTACGCCGGACGAGAATCCGCGCGCACCCCCGATTTTATATGTGGATATCAGTGGACTATGCCACGATTCGGGAACCGGATTGACAATACGACACTCTGCATCCAGCCATAAAACGCACCCGAGTTGATCCACCATTCTGCGAATGAATGAGATCTTAAAGTCAAAGGCCTGAATCAGATTCCCGAATTCTTCTGCGATTCGTTCGCAGTGCAATGGATAGCCAAGCCGCTCACAATCTTTCCTGAGCCCCGTAACCAGGTGGTCGAACTGAGGTGTAAAACAGGTGATAACAGTAAAGGCAGCCATAAAGCGAACTCAAAGATAATGAAACCGGGTCAGCAAACGGACGGCCTCAGGGTCCGCCACAAGAGACTCAGTCCGTTCCCGATAACACGGTGCGCGCCATCTGCCGATGGCGTCGGCGCGCATGCCGGTGGCTGAGTGAAACCACGCTTTGCTTTCTCGGATTGTGGCGAATTGCGGATACTTCATGATGTGCTGAGTCACAGCAAGTTTCAGAAAGGCCATGACCTGGTGAATCACGGATTCGAAGTTCAGGACCAGATCTTCGTATCGCAGCGTCAGAACCTGAGGATGATCAAAAAAAGCCAGCCCCGCCGATACGTCCTGAACCCACCGCTGTGGCTCCACCCAGTATCTATCTGGCTCATCCGGATGAAGCGATGTGATCACGTCTCGACCGTCACGAACGATATGAATGAGTCGACTGCGGTGCCCGAAGTAGGCAAGGATTTGTTCAAAGAACAGGATGTTTCGAGGTGTCTTCTCGCACCAGTAGCGGCACGCTGCAGGAATCGGGTGCATGGCAAAATGCTCACGAAGCCGCTGGATTTTCAGTCCGGGAACCTCACCAGGGCAGCTGTAATAGGCTGTGGAACAAAATGCCTGAGTTTCATGAGGGATCACACAAAGCTGAGCGTGACTGGATAGAACGGATTGCAGCAGCGTGGTTCCTGAACGTGCGCAGCCACCAATAATCAACGGGCGACAGCGGCCGAAGTACTTCTGATCCGGCGGAAAAGCAGTTTGCCAGAGTCGTTTCGATATGCTCACGGTCAACCTTCGCCACACGAGCCGCGGAATCGACTACTCCTGCATGTGATAGTCTCGGTCTGCCTGTCTGCGCACTCGAAATCGTGCCTGTTCCTTTCGCCACTCCTGAATCGGATCCACATCAGGCGCGTCCTCCAGTTCCTGAACGGTGTCACACGCATTTGCAAAGGCGGAAAATGCCATCCCCATCATGCTGATTACAGGAACGAGCATCAAGCCCACGAATAGCTTTCCCCACAATCCTGTCGGGTACATGTCTCCGTAGCCAACCGTCGTCGCTGTCACGATCGTAAACCATGCGGCATCCAGCAGACTGCTGAATTCTTCCGGTTGTTCGGGATGCTCCAGGCTAAGGGTTAAGACGGAAAAAAACAACCAGAAGACACCCAGCGAAAACGCGATGCCCTTCATATTGTGGTAGGCCCGATAGAATTTGAGTGCCGTCAGCTGCAAAGTTTTGCTGTAACGAAAGAACTTCAACAATCGAAGAATCCGAAGTGCGCGAATCACCCCGAGAGTCGACGACGGAACAAGAAAGCCGCGATACACAGCAGGTCAATCGCTCCCCAGATACTGAACGGGTATCTAGTCGTCATTTCATCGGACCGAAGTCTTTGCCGGCGCCATCGAATAAATATTTCGAACGTAAACAGGCCCGCAATCAGGCGTTCGCTCCAGAGAAAAAAGGAAGGTGATTCATGACTGTTGCCCCAGTGATTTCTTAGACTCAGTTCGATCTCCACGAGATACAGGATCACACTGATAACAACAACGGGCTTTGTGACTTTGTCGACCCAGTCAACAAATGTGTTTAACCGAGCGGTGGAAGGATTCGACATGACGAAGTTGGGGCCCTTACAGCGTTGCACGCTGACTTGTGGCCGCGATCCGGATGAAGCACGTGCCGTCAGGCGGACCTGCGGCCAGCAGCGACGGACTGTTTACGGCCCAGATCAAATCACGAAGCTGGACAGGGGTTTCAGCTTTCAGTTTTCTCGCTTCAGTCATCATCCTGGCCTACAGGTTTTCCAACACGAGGAAGTCAAACGGGGGCATTGTACTTATTAAGGAAAGTACAGTGTCTCAATACAATTCTGCAGTTCCCTCTCTTTCGCGCCCTTGACTTTCCATGTTGGAAAGTTAATATCGGCTGACTTTCCATATTAGAAAGTCAGGCCGCGAATACAGTCCGCGTGCCGGTAACGAGAAGGAGATAGAAAATGCCTGAGATGACCGAACAAGACGCTGCTGACGATGCGAGGGAAGCACTTGCATCAATACAGGCCATGGAGAAAACAGCGTTGTGTAGAGCCATCCCATCCCGGTGGTTTGGCGCCAGCATAGCTGTATTAGCAGGAGCGTTGGTGACACTTTCGGCGGCAGACCGTCGCGAATACCATGTCTATGTTATCTTGCTGATGTCGGCCGTCATGGTGTATCGGTCCCGGAAAACCGGCGTGTCGGTGAGGCAGTTTCCCACCAGGGTGGCGGGCATTGCGTTCATTGTTCTGGCACCATTGTTCTTTGGGCTCATCGTTGCATCGCAGAAATTCAGCGAAGCGATTGGTACTGTCGGGGCGCCGTTGGCAGCCGGCATCGTGCTCGCCAGCGCGGTCTATTTGCTGAGCATGTTCGAACGCCGTTGGCATATCACCAGAATCGGATCGGGAAAAGGCGAATGAAGATGACACACTTCGACACGGTCATCCATGCTCCCAATCGGCTTCAGATTTGTGCGTTCCTGGCACCATTAGAGGAAGCTGAATTTAAGGTTCTGCGTCAGGAGCTGGATGTCAGTGATTCCGTACTTTCTAAACACATCCGGCAGCTTGAAGAGGCTGGTTACGTAAAACAGCGAAAGAGCACGGTGGACGGTCGGCAGCGTACCTGGGCCTCTTTGACGAGAGTTGGCCGCAAAGCTTTTGAACAGCACGTCGAGGAGCTCAAGCGGCTGGTGCTTTTCCAAACGAGTGAGCCGTAGAACTGAGATTTGGACGTAATATGAAAACGAGCAAGTCGTCGTTCCGGCGACTCAGTGAGTTGTCACGCTCAGAGTTTGAGACGTTGGAGCAACTCCCCAATAACGTTGCAGTCGACCTTCGGCTTGTTGTCATGTCTTTTCTGCTTATTCACGATCTCGTGGTCCGCAACACAAATCCGATCAACTGACAGGGGCAGCAATGCGTCCGTTCTTCCTATTCGTTGTTACGTGTTGCCTGTTGCATGGTGACCTTTCTGTCGCTGATGACGGGATTACGCTGAAGCAGATTATGGCCGATCCCGACTGGATTGGTCGATCGCCAGAGCGTCCGACGTGGTCCGTCGACAGCAGCCGGATCTTCTTTCAACGCAAGCAGAAGGGTCGCCATGAGCGAGATTGGTGGGTCGTCGATATTGCAGACAGTGCGCCACAGAAACTCTCTCTGCGTGACGCCCTTTCTGCGACACCCGCAAAAGGTGACTATGACCGCGATCGAAAACAACGAGTCTACACATTTGCGGGCGACCTGTTCGTTCAGGATCTGGACTCCGGTCGTATCCGACAGCTCACCAGAACCGAAGCGCGTGAGTCCTCGCCAGAGTTTCTGGGCGACGGCACGCAGGTTCAGTTTTCCCGAAATGGCAAGTTGCTTATCCGCGACCTGACGGCGGGGCTGGAATCAGAGCCTGCGGTGATCCACTTTGACGACAAGCCGGATTCAGACAGGAAGAAAAAAGGATTCGTGGAGAGCAAGGAGCTTGAGCTTTTTGACTATCTGCAACTGAAGAAGCGACAAGCCGACGAAGCACGTGATTTAACAAAGAAAACCAATCAGGTCAGCCCTTTCGTCGTGGGCGAACCGTTCTACCTGGGAAAGAAAAATCGGTCGGTACGTCAGACGCTTTCCCCCAACGGGAACTGGCTGGCGGTCGTGATCGTTCCCGAGGATTCTCGCAAAACAGGTCGTGCCGACAAGATGCCGATCTGGGTTCGAGACGACGCCTATGCCGAGAGCCAGGAAGTTCGCAGCCTGGTTGGTACGGAAAGTGAAGGGGCCGAGGTTCTGTCTTTATTGGACCTTCGGAACCACAAGGTCATCGAGATCGACCTTGCGAACCTGACGGGAATCACGTCCGATCCGTTGAAATCGATCAGGAAGCAGGACAAGGATGAATCTGACGACGAAACAGAAACCGCAGAAGACACGTCCGAGTCAGACCAGCCCAAACCACGAGACCTCAGCATCACATCGCTGCAGTTCTCAAGTGACTCGAAGCACGTGCTGTTTCAATGTTTCTCGACCGACAATAAGGATCGCTGGATCTGCGCCGTGGCTTGCGGCGGGAAAAAACACAAAACCACGGTCATCCATCATGAACAGAACAAGGCCTGGATCAACCGACGCATGGCCACCGTGGAGTGGATTGGCAAATCACATCAGGTCTGCTTCGTTAGTGAAGCATCGGGTTATGCGCACCTGTACGTGGCAGACAGGAAGGACTGGCGGTCGCGGAAAATCACCAGTGGAAGTTTTGAGGTTTCTTCCGTTCAGATTTCGCAGGACGGGCTGCGGATCTTCTTTCGTTCGAACCAGACACATCCAGGGGTCTACGAACTATGCGTCGCGGACATCAAAACCGGTCAGGTCGAGACACTCACGTCGCTCGGCGGGATGAATGACTTTTTGATTTCACCGGATGAAAAATGGGCTGTCGCCACTCACTCAGAATTGAACACGCCGCCGCAACTTGTCGTGGTGGAATTAAACGGCGAAGGAAACTCGCGTCAACTGACGAGCTTTACATCACAAGCATTTCAAGCGGTGAAGTGGACAGTTCCGCGGATCGTCAAGGTCCCCACGCGGAATGGTCGCACAGTTTACTCGCGACTTTATCTACCAGAGCATCCGAGCGATGAGCCTCGCCCGGCAATCGTCTTTGTGCACGGAGCCGGGTACCTGCAAAATGCTCATCAGGGTTGGTCGTATTATTTTCGAGAGTTCATGTTCCACTCGCTTCTGAATCAGCGGGGATATGTGGTTCTCGACATGGATTATCGAGCGTCAGCAGGATACGGACGAGACTGGAGAACTGCGATCTACCGGAAAATGGGGACTCCGGAACTTGAGGATCTGGAGGATGGCGTGGCCTGGCTTGTTCAGGAGCACAATGTCGACAGCAAACGTGTCGGCGTTTATGGCGGTTCGTACGGAGGTTTCATGACCTTGATGGCTTTGTTCAAAAAGCCCCGCCTGTTTGCCTGCGGCGCCGCCCTGCGCCCGGTGACCGACTGGGCTCATTACAATCACGGCTACACCAGCAATATCCTGAATACACCGGATGATGACCCGCGGGCCTACGAGAAGAGCTCTCCGATTTACTTCGCCGAAGGGCTGCAGCATCCATTGTTAATCTGCCATGGCATGCTGGATGACAACGTGTTTTTCAAGGACACGGTACGTCTGGTTCAACGGCTGATCGAATTAGAGAAGCAGGATTGGAACGTGGCTGTGTACCCCGTCGAACCCCACGGTTTTCGTCAGCCCTCGAGCTGGCTGGACGAGTATCGCCGCATTCTAAAACTCTTCGAGACACATCTGCGCGACGATCAGAAGTCGCTGTAAAATCCGATCACGCTGAGATAGCAGAAACCGAAAGCGAGTTTTGGTTCCTGCAACTCTTGTTTTCCTTGCGCGCTGGAAGTCAGGCGAGTGTCGATCGAAGTTCGGCGATATGTTCCGGGCCGATTCCACAGCAGCCGCCGATGACCCGCACACCCATCTGCTGCCAGGTGATCGCTTCTTCGGCGTATGTTTTCGGAGACGTTCTTTCTCCCTCCCATTTCCGGTCTTTCCAGATGCGACCGTCGTTCGCATAGACACCGGTCATGTCGGTCTGCTGGAGTTTCGCCTGCAACTGTTCGAGCGCTGCTTTCACATAGTCGTAGCGAGTACACTGCACAAAGTAGATCAAGGGCTTTGCGTCGCCAAGGATGTCGGCAACTTGATTCATTGTTACGTTGGCCAGGGTTATGGCGGCGCCGATCAGGGCCACCCCGATTTCAAAAACGATATCGACGACGAACTCTCTTAATCCCTGATGGAAGTCGGCGAGAACGTCAGAGTAACTGAGTCGCCAATGGAGACGCCGACGAGAACCATTCCCACAAGCAGGCCGAGCCACAGAAATAGCTTGTGGATGTTGAGCGGGGCCGATATCTCATCAATCTCGTCGGGATGTTCGCGGAAATACACCACCTCGTCGTCAGTAACATCCTTGGGTGATTTCTTGAAGAACAGCTTGATCGACAGCGCATCCCGCTTCAGTGGGTGGTGTTTAGGCATCTGGTCCTCTTCGTGCCAGGATCGTTGGGGTTGAAAAGGTTTCAGGTAGCAATATTACGACTTAGTGATTTGCTGTCGCGGCATCACGGATTATTGACAATCCCGATTGGCTTGCGATTTTTGGGGGCGCTGCGGCCGGAGGATTTCAGGTGTTCCAGCAGCTCTTGCAGTTCTTTGCGTTTGGCGCCTTCTGTGAAGAATAGATTTGTTGTTTCGCCGGGGTCAGTTTGCAGATTGTAAAGTTGTCCCGTCGCGGCGGGAGCGGTTTCGGGGAGTGAGTATTTTTTCAGCGGGCCTTTGGCGTAGCTATTGCCGCCTGAGCCGGTGTGGTCGAGGAATTTCCACTGTCCCTGCCGGATCTGGAATTCGCCGCGGAAGCTTTGAGTGAGCAGGTGCGGGCGGATGGATTGGGATTCGTCCTGCAAGCCCAACATGGCTGGCAGCATATCGAAGCTGTCCGTCGCGGCGTCGTCGGGCAGGGTGTAGCCGACGACTGACGCCAGCGTCGCGAAGATGTCCGTGGTGTTGGTCATCTGCTCAGACACCAGACCGGCCGGAATTCGGCCGGGCCAGCGGGCGATAAACGGCACACGGTGGCCGCCTTCCCACCCGTCACGCTTCATGCCGCGCCAACCGCCGGAGGCGTCGTGCTGGTGGTCCTGACGCATCCAATCCACATGAACCGTCTCGGCACCGTTGTCCGAGTTAAATAGAATCAGAGTGTTGTCATCGATGTTAAGTTGTTTGACCAGGTCCAGAACTCTGCCGACGAGCACATCGAGCTCCCAGACAAAATCTCCGCGGGCACCCGCCTTGGTCGCTCCGTTGAATTCCGGCGCGGGCAGGACGGGAGCATGGGCGATTTGTGTGGAGAAAACAGCAAAGAAGGGTTGGTCCGGTGTCTGCTGGCGGTGATCAGTGATGAACGTTTTGGTTTTTTCGTAGAACAGCAGGTCGGCATTCATGAAGTCGTAGCCGGGCGACATCCAGCCCTCGTCGTTGTCCCAGCGCCACTTGCCGCCGGGGTTGGGGAGGTTTTTGCGCAGGTGTCGCTGGCTGGCGGGGACGGGGACCATGCCGTTTTCGATGTAGATATAGAGCGGGTCGGTGTTGGGACAGTTGGGTGTGACGAAGGATTCATCGAAGCCGCGTTGGTTGGGGCCATCGACAAGGGGTGTGCTCTTTTCGTAGTCGATGAGCAGTGAATTCTTGAATCCGCCGCCCAGTCGATCGTTGTTTTCGTCGTACCATGTCAGTCCGACGTGCCACTTACCGAAGACGCCCGTGCGGTAGCCTTTTTCTTTGAGCATCTGCGCGATCGTGAGCGTGCCGGGTTTCAGGTAGCTGGGCCCACCGGGACCTTCGAAGGCCCCGCCGCCGCGACCGGTCGACCGGTAGATCTGTTGACCGGAATACAGGCCGTAGCGCGAGGGAGAACAGATCGTCGATGGACTGTGAGCATCCGTGAAACGCACCCCCTGCATGGCCATCTGATCGAGGCGGGGAGTCTGGTAGGCGGACTTGGGGTTGTAACAGGAGAGGTCGCCGTAGCCGAGGTCGTCGGCGTAGATGATAATGATGTTGGGCAGAGTCTGCGCGACGACATCGTGGGCGCCGGACGCGACAAAATACAGCGGCAGCAGGAACGCAACCAATGATGTGTTCTTTGTGTTCATATTCAATCTCGATTTGACGAACGCACTGATCCGGGTTTTGCACGACTGCGAATGAGGCAGTTCTGCGAGGCACACTTTACAGCTTTGATGTACTTGTGCACGTCACTTTCCCTCGCGGGCCCAGCGCTTGTAGAGCTCCGCATTCGTTCGGTAGATTTCCCGCGCGGCCTTGTTCCTGGTCGACTTCATCTGGTCTTCTGTCTCCAGTATATAGACCTCGGGAGTTTCGGGGCCAGGGTCGCCGGTCTGCTGGATCCAATGTTCCAGTCGTGCGCGTTGCTGCTTGAGCGCTACGGCGTGCCGGGGATCGTCGGACAGGTTTTCTGTCTGCCAGCGATCCTGGCCATACAGATAGAGTTCTTCCGCCGGACGCGTTGGGGCAAACAAAACTTGCTCTGCGAGTGTGTCTAACTTTTCTTCAGAGTGCAACTCGCGCAGACGTTGGATGATGAGCTTGCCATCCTTGTAGCCGCTGGGCATCAGGTGCGGACGCTGTGGATAGAAGTTCTTGATATAGAGGTAACGATCCGAGCGTACCGAGCGGATACGATCGGCCGCCTCTCCACAGCGGTCACGCGCCGCGAAGACAGCCTGTTTCAGCTGGTAGCCGAGGGCGAGGATGTTCTGGCCCTGCATCTGTTTGGGGATGTCGATGCCGGCTGCTGCGAGTGACAGTGCGGCGATGTCGATGTGTTCCACAAGGTCGGTCAGTGTCATGCCGCTGGCAATTCCCGGCCCGCGCACAATAAACGGGATGTGCGTGCCTTCGTCGTAGAGAAACTGTTTGCCACGCGCGTGGCTGATGCCGTGATCCGTGAAGAAGACCACAAGTGTGTTGTCCAGCAGGCCCTCCTGCTTCAATCGTTCCATGACCAGACCGACGTGGTGGTCAGTGATGCGCACACTGTCCAGGTAGGTCGACCAGTCTTTCAGCAGCACCGGGTCGCGCGGGTAGTAAGGCGGCAGCTTGACACTCTGGGGATCCGTGATGTCATCGAAGACCCCTTTGACCTGTTTGTCGAAGGCCTCGTAATGGGCCGCCGTGGCGCCGCGCAGCTTTCCACCGTGCAACTGCACCTGCATGAAGAATGGTTGATCCTTGCCGCGACCGGACCAGTCGTTGCTGTCGTAGATCGACTTGTCCCAATCGAAGTTGTAGTCGGTCTTGCCCAGTCGTCCCTTCGTTCGCGAGCTGAAGGGCTGGCTGCGGTAATCGAGGTTTTGCAGGCCGCTGCCCATGCAGGTGTAGTAGCCCGATTCCTGGAAGATCGCGGGGATGGGCCGGACGCCGTCGGGCAATACGATGCGATGTTCGCCGCGTCCACTACGATGATGATGGGCGCCGATCGAGGTCTGATACATGCCCGTGATCATGGCCGATCGGAACGTCGAACAGACCGGCGATGTGGCGTAAGCTCTCGTGAAACGCAGACCCTCTGTGGCAAGGCGATCGACGTGCGGCGTCTGAATGGTCTTCTCGCCGTAGCACGAAAAGTTCGCCGACATGTCGTCGACCACAATCCAGACGATATTGGGCCGCACGGCTGCCTCAGACCGTGCCGCGATCATGAAACTCAGCAGGCAGCAGGCCAGGGAAAGATGGCGTTTGACGGTCATGTGCAGTTCTTCTTGAGGCGTGCTGGATCTGCGGCCTGCCGTCCCGGACGAAAAGGTGACGCGGGCACACCAGCGTTTTTGATCAGGTTGCGCGCCAACGTGAAATACAGAGTCGGAAAATGTCGCCCGACCCTGATCTCTTCGGCGTACGGACTAAGCGTGGGACTTCAATGCCATCGACAAGCTTCGCGATGGCGATTGTCTCTTCACTCGCGAAACAATTGACGGATGTTGCTGTCAGTAAAGCCGCCAGAATAAGATACGTTCTCATGATTCGATTTGGGTCGATGACGAGAGTGGGGCGGCTACTGAACCGGAGCGGCATCGATTCTGGATGAGTCTTCGTAGCGTAAATCCCCGAACGGGCGGTTGGGAAACTTTGCCAGCGCCGATCTTAACCGCTCCCGCATGCCGTCAAGTGTCTCGTTGTTTTCGCTGTAGATGTTCGAGATCTCCGTGGGGTCTTTCCGCAAATCGTAGAGTTGATCGGAGGCAAAATAGTTTGGGTTTTTGGCGGCGGCGTGGTGTCCCAGGTGCCCGTTGCGGGTCAGGTAGGGAAACTGCAGCGTCTCTCCGTTGAAGCCTTTGAAGGCAACCCCGTCGTCGATTTTCTGTTGCACGTCCGCCGGGTATCGAATGGCAATGTACTTCCAGTCTTTCGTTTTGACGGCTCTGGAATGCCCCAGTTCCGCAAACAGGAATTCCCGGATCGGTTTCCTGTCGCCGAACAGGGCTGGTTTGAAACTGAGGCCGTCGACAAGGTGATTCTCAGGCTTGTCAATTTCACAGAGGTCAAGAAGTGTCGGAAGGATGTCGATGTTGGCGGTGATCTCCTCGTAGCGAGAGGCCGGTTTGATAGTGCCGGGCCACCTGATCAACATGGGAACGCGCATGCCGAATTCGTGAAGAGTGGCTTTCCCATGACGATAAGAGCCATGGTCTGGCACAAACATGACCAGGGTCTCTTCGTCCAGATCGAGTTCAGCAACTTTGTCCAGGATCGCTCCGACTCCATCATCCAGCCAGAGGGCGAAGGCCTGCCGGTCATCGAATCCCGCTTCGCGGTTGCGGCGAAGGACATCCGCTCGGGAGGGGAGGACGTCGAAGCCTTCTGCCACGAAACCTTCGCCCGTCATGCGCGGATCCGCATCCAGCGAGAACCTGTTGGCCCACGGGGCAGGGCCGTGATGGAGCGTCGTGGAAAAGTAGAGAAAGAAGGGTCTCTCTTTTTCCTGTTCTGCGTTCTCAAGAAAGTCGAAGGCCTTCGCGACAGTCCAGTCCAGATTGTGAACATTGAGCGCATCGCAATGCAGTTCTTTGAGATTGGCTGCGTAGACACCGTCAGCGAAGTCGAATCCATGTTTCTTGATTTCATCGCACCATCGCTGATGGTTGCGTTGCATTTTTGCATTGATTTCCGGATCCCGTGGATCGGCATCCTGGGGATACGTCTCCATCGGGTTTTCGTCACCGTGATTGCTTTTTCCTGTGTGCAGCCAGTCGTGGCGGACGATGTGAGACTTTCCAATGAAGCCGGTTTGATAACCGTCGGCCTGCAGAATTCTGGCGAGGTTCCATCCTTCGGCTTCCAGCTCACCGATGTTCTCCACCTGGGTCTGATCTCCGGGAGGGTGTTTTTCGAGAAACGCCCGTCCTTCACAACGCCCGGCGAAGCGCCCCGTCAGAAAACTGTACCGCGACGGAGAGCAGACTGTGGAGGTGACATTGAAATTGGTCAGATACAGCCCTTCGCGCGCCATCTGATCGATTCGGGGTGTTAAGACTTTTCCATCCATAAAGCCGAGTGTATCCCAGCTCTGATCATCGGTGATGATCAGGATGATATTTGGCTTTGCATTCGCATTCGCCGAGGCGACCAATATCGAAAACAGCAGAGCGACAGGAATTGAAATGTGTTTCATAAGATCTTGAAAACGACTGTCAGGATTTGTGTCTGTAACCCTCGCCGCACGTCGGCACGGGTTGGTGCAGGGCAGGATCTGCAATTTTTTACCGCGGTGAGCGATCAGAAAAAACTGAATACCGGTACGTGAAGTCGCATATTAGGGTTTCTTCTCCTTAAGAACGTTTTGTAGCCAGGCACGGGCTTGCTGGCGGTAGGCGCTCTCGCGGTGCATCCACAGATCAGTGTGGGCATGAATGAATGGACCTTCCGGGATGTCGAAGATCTGTGTGGTGGGCACATCAAGGAAGGTGAAGTCGGCCAGACCCAGGTAGTCCTTCAGAAACTGATCGCGGACGTTGCTGGCGTGCTGGCCGCAGACAAGCACCGGTCGACCATTTAGCCGGGCCAGTCGTTTCAGAGCTGAGTCGCGGTCGCTGTCGGGGTAGCCCCAGGTCTTCTGGCCATCGAAGTGGTCGTGGGTGAACATGCCTTTCCACAACGCTGCAATCTCATCATCGGCCAGTCCAATGTAACTGCTGCCGATCGCACCTCGGGAAAAGCCACAGACGAACACGTTGTCCGGATCGCCGCCGAACTGTTGGCAGATGCGCGGCAGGTTCACTTTGCAGTAATCAACGGTCGCCTGTTTGTCGCCCCACCAGGTCACGGCGTTCTTCTGACGCCCTTTCTCCACGTACGGCATCGCCACCCAGATGAATCCCCGGCCACCGCTCATGCCGTAGCCCAGGTTGGCGTCGTTCACCTCACCGCTGCCCTTGCCTGGAGGAAACCTGTTGCCGGTGTATTCCACGATGACGGAATATTTGCCGCCCGGTATCCAGTCCACTGGCAGATACAGCGAGTGATAGACGGCCGTGCCTGCATACTCAGCAGCGACCTGACGCACACGCTTGCCTGCCGCCGGCGACTGATCGGTCATCGTTGGCGTGACCAGATCCTTTTCCACCACCTCACCACCTCTGGCCGAAACGGGTAAAGACGACATGAGACTGAGTAACATGAACAGATGTTGTATCTTTGTCATAAAAACTCCCACACTTCGACACATGAACTCCTGTACCAGGTTCGACCGGCCAACGAATCAGTACAACGCCAATGCTCAGGCTTCGCGAGTGATCTGGAATCCTGCGATTCTACTGTCTCGGACGCGTGCTTCTCTGACAAACGCCATGGAATTCTCCACAAACGGACCATGGACGTGTCACGCTGATGCTCGATCCAAAGTGCTTATACATGCAAACCGCACAATGCACCGGCAGCTCCCCAAATTTAGAAAGGAGAATTGCTCGGCGTGGCCTGCGGAGAGTGTACGAAGAGTTAAGCCACTTCTGGTTCTGACTGTGCGACCGGCACCGACTCATCTACGATTCACCGGTTCCGGACTCGGCGCACCAGTGGAAGAGTATCGACCGATATGCACAGAACTCTGTTCTCCAACGTACGCATTCTCGACTGCATGGGATCGGATCCGTTTGTCGGAGACGTTCTTGTCGGTGGCAACCGAATTCACCGGGTCTCGCAGTCGCCACAGACATTGTCCGCCGTCGGTGGCGCGGACATTGATGGGGCTCAGGTCATCGATGGTGGCGGAACGTCGGTGCTGATGCCCGGCCTGATCGAATCACATGCGCATCTGACGATCGACAACGTGGACGACCTGGCGAAGCTCGGCGCGATTCCTCCGGAAGAGAATACGCTCATCGCCGTTCACAACGCTCGACTGTATCGCGCCGCGTCGGCCAAGCCGCGGCTGGATGTTGTGATCCGCAACGAGATTGATGCCGGACGGATTCCCGGCCCGCGACTGCTGGCTGCCAGCCCGTGGCTGACGGTGACCGGCGGCCTGGGCGACATGCGAACGTTGCACATGCCGCACACCGAATCCATGGCGATTGTCGCAGACGGTCCCGAAGCATATCGTCGGCTGACTCGCGAATTGATTCGGGAAGGCGTCGATATCATCAAGCTGGTGATTTCCGGAGACAGTTTCGTCCCGCATGCCGGATCCGAAACCACGGTGATGAGTGAATCTGAAGTGGCCGCGGCGGCAGAAGTCGTCCACGCGCACGGCAAACGCATGAGTGCTCATGCCCGCAGCGCAGAATCCG
>LWDU01043776.1_pt1 | contig 22552 bp, 34 predicted proteins | sample 727161 | NCBI WGS metagenome assembly LWDU01 (sample SAMN04566230, study PRJNA314399) | hydrothermal vent metagenome | isolation source: deep sea hydrothermal plume seawater | place: Mexico: Gulf of California, Guaymas Basin | collected 2004-07-11
ACTCTGAAGTGGTAGGGATCTGGCGACGCGCCGCTGGACCCTCCGGCCTCATTGACGATCAAACCCTTGTGGATAGTAGTTGAACCAGAAACGTAAGCGTTATCCGCGACCCAGAGATCATTCCCGACTGTGACTGAGCCAGCTGCTGTTAACGGTCCGGCTACCGTGGCTGAACCAGAAACGTAAGCATTATCTGAGACCCAGAGGTCGTTTCCAATCGCGGCTGAGCCGTCTATAGTGGATGATCCTGAAACGTAAAAATTGTCCGCCACCCAGAGGTCGTCTCCGATCCTGGCTGACTGTGATACAAACAGGGAACCAGAGACCAATAGAGAGCCTGTGACAGATTCATCGACCTCGGTGATCATCCGCTCTGCGAAGAGCGTTCCGGATACTATAACATCACCACCAAAGAGTGATACGTTCGATCTTGCCTTGCCCAACCCAACCAAAGATGACTTGGTGCCTGAGACGAATAGGAACACATCAGTTCCCACATCGGACAGCATGCTTGAATCACCGACGCTTCCAATGAAGTCGGACGCATTGGAGGAGCTGTAGATGATTATGGAGGGCTCCCCGCCTACTGAGCCAGAACCAATTATCTTGGTTGTACGAACCTGATTTGATTGAAAATCTTTGATTGACATGTTATCCCGCGTATATCGAATTAGCGACCATCAGCACACTCCACTTATACGTTGATGCAGATTCCACTGGAGCTGCTAGACTGCCCGTCATCTTCATTGTCTTGTTCACATTAATTGTATTGTCCTGGCTTATCGACCCAGAGATCAATGAGCTCACAAAGGATGATCCTGCTCGTTGACTGGTTCCTTGAAAGAGTTGCATAGGGTTGTTGTTGATATCCCCCCTCCCTGCAACCCACGGATAGACATCATTCTGAATAGCTCTTGTTCCGGGGTCAGTACTATCGACCTTGATCGCTGTATCTCCGGTTGAGGGTGTTATATTCTGCACGTCAATTACAAAGTTTTGCAATCTCATTATCCCACCTTTATTGCTAACACATCAACCTGGCCAGTGAAGTTAGCGCTAGCAAGGATCTTGACAGATGCTGATGTGAGAGTTGATCCGTCTGCCATGAATGAGATGTGTGTGCTACTCGTGCCAGTAGAACGAGGCATCGCCACCACTGTGTAGCTGGAATCGGTAAATGCAACATCAAATACGAGCGTCTTCTCCGACTCATCACTATAGGTGAGCGTGCCCAGCTCAATTGCTAGATTTTCATCTCCGAGATAAGAGTACCGCTTAGGTCCCCTGATAAATGGATATCGCTTGACGTATCTATTTCTATCGATTATTTTTGCGCGAAGCTTTGCCATACAATACCTCCGCTCTTAAATATCTTCGTGTTACAAGACCTTACTAGCGTATGTTGCAATTGATGAACGCACGCCTCGCTTGAGATGCACATGGGCAGCCAGCTTGCTCGATTTGAACTTTTCCACAACGATGGCCAGTCCATTGGATCGTTTATCAAGATAAGCAGTGTCTATCTGATCTGTGTCCCCCATGAGCACAATTTTGGAGTTCTCACCTAGACGAGTGATGATGGTCTTCAGCTCATGAATGGTAGCATTTTGTGCCTCATCGACGATCACATAGGAGTCATTGAAAGATCGCCCTCTGATGTAGGTCAGTGGAGCGATCTCGATCTGCCCCTTATCTATCATCAATTCGAAATAGACCTTATCCTTGAAGTGGTGTCTAAAGTTATCCAACAGCGGGGACATCCACGGATCCATCTTATCCCGGATATCGCCTGGAAGATAGCCCAAATCCCTTCCCACCGGTTGAATGCTGCGGGTCACGACAATTCGCTCATATACCTGTGCGTGCAGAGCCTCAATACCAGACATCAACGCTAAAAAAGTCTTGCCTGAACCCGCCAGACCTGTTAGGGTCACTAGGGGGATGTCCTGCTCTCTCAGCGCGTGTAAAGCAAATCGTTGCTCCTTATTTCGAGGTTTGACCTCTGATATGACCCCATGGGGATCCTTATCAAATAGTTCAATTTTACCTGATTTATAGGTGCCCAGTGCAGACTTGTTCGGTGTTCCCTTACACACAACGTAGGTGTTCTCGTGAAGATTTTCTTTCGTGTCTAGGGTTCCCTGCTCAAACAAAGTGTCGATCTCATTATCGCTTATCTCTAGACAGTGTGCGCCAGTAAATGATACAGCGTCCAAGGCGATATAATCTCGATAGTAATCCTCTGCCTCTAGACCTAGAGCGTCACACTTGACCCTAAGGTTTATGTCTTTGGTGATAACTTTGACTGTTTGGTCCGGATTATTTTTTTGACATTCAAGAGCTGCTGCAATAACCACATTATCGCCACGCTTTGGATCCAAGTGATTTTCAAGATCCAAGGGTTGTATTTTAATCAGCACTTTAATTGTTTGGTCTTGATTTTTTAGATAAACCCCTTCTTGCAAACTGCCCAGGGATCTTAATTCATCTAGATATCGATTAACATAACGAGCCGATTCACCCAGTAGGCCCGGCTTCTCCTTGAATCGATCAAGCTCATCCAGCACAATAAGCGGTAGAATGACATCATTTCCAGGAAAAGAGTGCACAGATTCTTTATCATAGAGCAGTACTGATGTGTCTAAGACTAGATATTTTCTTTTATTCATTGTAAACTTCTAGATTTTTCATTAGATTATTATGAAGCAAGGGAAGATAATTCGATGTGTGTGGTTTGAAAGAAAAAACGTGTTATCAAATAATTTTCGAAACTGATCAGGCTTGTGATGTTGATACCTGTCGACATTTCTTAGGTTCAGAAAGAGATTTGAACTGTTCAATAATTGCGGCGAAATCCGGCCCAAAGACTCTGCAAGAGATCGGTGATTACTATGGAATCTCTCGAATGAGAGTTTGTCAAATAGAGAAGTCAATCCTAAAAAAATTACGGATTGATAATGAAGGAATAAAATTATTCGACTCCCTAGCCGGCGAGTAGGCATAGAACTATTAAGCCAGGAATTCTCTCTTTTACATACACACCTGAAAAAAGTGCCTCTGTTCGACCTCCGACATAACTGAATGCAGCCTCTAAATTTTTACTAACTCTGGGATCCTCTGCCATAGTTGATGTCACAATGAGAAGTAAAGCACCCCTTTGACTTCTAGTACTAGGTGGTGGACACGGAGAAGCATTAATACACCCCTGAAGGACGGCAACACCCAGATCAGTCCGATCGGTGTCCCTTATTACGGTACTCCCCAAGACGATTCGATCAGGTGTACTTAGACATTTCTCTAAATCTTTAGAATCAAATGCCTGGATATCCGTGTGGGTTGCGGCCAATTTCAATACCTGAGACAGCATCTTAGCAAAATTAGTATTGGCAACCGGATAGAGGTTCAGCATGCCAACCTTGTTTCTAAGAAGCTGTAACTGCCTTTCATTATCGATCACAATATGTGGATGATTAGATACATCCTCTAAGAGAGCTTGATAATTTCGCTCTATAGTGGTATTGAGTAATTCCTGCGCGCTTGGCCTAGAAATAATGTATACTACCTTGCCGGAAGCTCCCACAGCTTTAAGGTGGCGTGTGAGGGCATCATGAAGGACCGAACATGCGCTACCCGTGCCACCGCCGCCTCCGGCGAGAACGAAGAGCCAGTCAGTCGCGCCGATTCTGGCTCGAACTGCATCCTCCACTAGGGCACTGTTTTCGCCAAGAATTTTCTTACCGAGATCCACATCCTTTCCGACGCCGTCGGCACCGGGTACTAAGAGGAAATTAGGTGGATCAACTCCGTCCGGTTGGTCTTTGATTGTCGTGTTCACTAGCAGTGTCTTGGCAAAGCCCAGGTCTAGAAAGGCTTTGGCCATCTTTCCCCCTCCACCGCCGACGCCTATGAAAGCACATTTTATTGCGCTCTCTGCTGTATTCTCAGGCAGAGCCTGTTCATCCGGGACGTCGTCAGTCTCAGAGTACGATCCCGCAAAATCAAATTCATCATCCAGAGATTCTGGATTTATATAGAGATCATCCTTATTTTCTTCACTCATAGTTACTCCTCACATCTATAAATATATTGCTGGTGAGTTGGTGGAGGCGCCGGGAGTCGAACCCGGGTCCAAAGCACACTTAATATTGTGTCATTCACAAGGTTAGTCAATCTTTTTTTAGAGCAGAAAAGGAAGACCAAAAACTGTTTCATCCCCGCTACCAGAGCTTTCTTTTTAGCCAGAAGAAAGAAACTGGTTTTTGCTAATTTTGGGTAATAAGGCAATTAGCAACCCCAGATGCTTAATTTACGTAAGCAACAGCCTCCGAGGCCTCGTCCAAGAGTTGTACGGGCACGTAGCCAGTACGATCCTTCAACGAGAACCACGGAGTCGCCAAAGATACATCGTTGGCAATCATTTTTTTAAGCGTTTTTACAGAGACCATCGCTTCCCTCTGCCTTGCACACAATATCTCACATGCCCTGTCGAAGCCATTTCGCCCCCGATATTAAGTCTTGCGAGCCTTGTCTGATTCAATAGTTATCTTGACTAATTCTGACGACTTAGTCTTGAGCAGCCTCAAGCCTCTTCGTGCACGAACCCCTGCCGAGGCATTTCCGTTGGCATTCTTTTGCACGTCTAAATCTAAAGACTCAATCAGTACCTTAATTTCATTCCACTGGTCTAATGTTGATGACGACATAAATTTTCCTCCTAAACTAAGATTGTCGTTGTGTTAGTTACGTTCTCTTTCTCAAGAGAGGTATCAATAATTTCTGTGATTTTTTTCATTGCGTCGATGTTCTCTAATTCTAGAGAAAGCAACTTGATGAGTGTGTGTAGTTGACTTTGATTCACACCAAAATTTAGAATCTCATGTATAATTTCCCTACACTGGGCAGATTCCAATATAATTTTATCCTCTCTACACGCTGTAAACTTTTTGATTCCCATTACGTTTCTGTCCTTATAATGTATGATTCCACTCTAAGGCGGTCACTCGCTAAAAATTTGACTAGCTTTCCTTGAATTATTCCGTCTATTTCCTCACGTGTGAGGATGATATGATCATTCCAATTCTTATTTTCTAGAATAAATTGTGCATGTTCAAAATCTGCAATATCTTTCTGGTAAGTCAATAAAAGATCGTATAAGTCATTAGGCAGCGCAAACTTGAAGTCATCTACAGTCATCTGAGTTACTACTTCATCTCGTCCTGTGACAATTTCCGATTTGCAGATATCAATGACCTTGTGCACAGCACCACAATTATTGCACGAGGCAAACTTGGGAATTATGGTATCACTTTCCTCATCAAGAATAGAGAAGACAACAAATTGATGAAATGTAGGATCTTCTGAATTCCGATACTGCGGAAGGATGCAGTGACACTGTATCAGATGTTTGGTGCCTGACTTCAAAGCGTTCGTCTTGCTAGCGTGTACCCAGAACCCTATCAATGAGCCGATCTGTCTGCTCATGTAAGATTTCTTGTACTTTTGTGGATAGATTAATTGCCGCTTCACGATCTAAGCGCTTCGTCGCGACGAGCTCAGATAAGAATAACTCTGAAAACTTTTGGTTCAAAATATCTCTGGTGTCTAAGATATTTCTACCAATTTGTGCCTGTGACGTTACGCCTGGGGTTTCTATTTTTAGGGTCTTAGACATCACTTTAGTGGCCTTTTTCTTAACATTTATCTTACTCATAATTATCCTCTGCTACTAAAGATAGTATTAAAGTGTAAATAGTAAAAAATTAGAGGCTTAGAATAATATTGCCAATATTCCCCATGACAGTTCGGCACGACTCCGCAGCTCGAATTCCCACGAGCTCAGCAGTATAAGACACATGGGGCTTGAAATTGCCGTTTCTGTCAGCAACTGATTCAATCAAAGACGTATTACAAATACCGGATCTGGCCACCCCAATACATGCCTTCTGGGCTATTTTACATCGATCTCTAATTACACCCATTAGGTTAGCGAGTCTTTTCGGCACTTTTATTTCCACATGTTGTGATGCACCTGCTTCGTTTTGGAATGATGCACCCTGACGTGAGAAAAGAACATACTCGTGTTTGGTAAAATCGTCTAACACAGTATTTTTTAGAGTCTCCCCCGAGCCCGGCGACACACACTTGATGTTCATCTTTCGACAGGCATCTAGGGCATCTGATTCTGATGCTGATTGTTTAGAAGGAGTTACTTCCCACTCTCTAACAGTGAATGGAATTGCTCTTAATGTTCCAGTGCGCCAATTTTTCTCGAGTGTTGTTACAACATCTGGCCCAAAACCTCTAGCGCATATGATAGAACTACACTTTTCTGAGGCTATCTCCTGGAGAAGATGGTCTACTTCTCCCACTGCCTCTATGATTCCGTCAACTGCGATAATTACTGGATTGTCTAGACGCTGTATTCGGCCGGAGCTATCAAATAGTGGGTGTATCTCACCTAGAATCTCTTTAGTCGTGTATGCCTGAACAACAAAGTCATTGACGTGTGTGAAGCTAAAATTCAAACTAGCTGACATACCGCCGGCATAAATTATTTGGGACATTAATCTGTGAATGAGACCCTTCCCTAAAAAATAGTGCAGTGTATCATCGATACTTCCTGGGTCTGCTCTGTTCATCAGAGTATTTCTCGTTACTAGCGTTTTGTCAATCTTGTGTTTATGCGCAAGTAGATATGCACAGATGATCCCTGCGCCTACCTGCTTATTCTCTGCAGATAGGATTGCGTTAATAATGATGTTTCGTATGGTGAGATCTAAAGAATCTTTCTGCGACCACTCAGATAACACGCGTATCAAATCTGCGGGCCTGGCTGTGGTTACTCGAGTGCCGTAGTTTAGAATAAGCGCGTCAGTATGTAATTTGAAGAGCATAGAGGATAGCTCTTTAAGCAGGTATGCGTACCTCGCTCTTATGATATTTTCACTAACAACGGTAGTGTGCACAGACTTAGTGGAATGTTTTTGGCTTGCCTGGTTTCTTAAAGATCTCACTGAACGCCTGGGCCAAATCTTCTGAAGCTGTTCCCACCTCTTTGAACAGAGCCTGTTTAGCTTCCTCTTCCTGTGCTTTCTTCTGTATACGAATAATTGATCTGCACACAGCACCAAGGACAGCGATCACACAAAGAGTAATACCGATCGCTGTACTATCATGCCCATAAAGTAGTGCGCCGCATACTAGGGATAATTCTGGAAACCCAAATTCGACGCGTTCCATTAGCTATCCCGCCATAGATTATTAGAGGCGTATGCGAGGATCTCCTCTGCGCTCTCGCCTGTGTATCCATAGTCATCGATCATTGTCTGTATCATATCGCTATACTTCTTCTGTTGCTCATCATCTCTAGTCTTAGACTTAGTTATAATTCTCGCCATGGACTTTACAGAGGTGATCAAGTAAGACTCGATAGCTTCCTTGAGAGGCTCATAGCTGGTGTAATTGACTTTCTCACCGCGACGCATCTTGGCGAACATATAGGCAGTCACATCGCTCCTGAAGCCGTCCTTAGCAGAACCAGTTATCCCTATCTGCTCCTCAACGGATCTAAGAAACTTTTCATCTGGCTCCCTTTCCTCTTTGGTCAACTTGTCTTTTAGCTTCTGATGAGTCGTGTAGGCTTCCGCATTGTCCAGATACGTGTCGAAAAGTGATTGTGCCTGTTCTTCATAGGCACTTACAAATGCCTTTGCCACTTCATTCTCTAGAATGTTCAAGTACTCTTCTCGTACAATTTTTTGGATGATCTCTAAACAGTGCTGCTTAAACTCCTCGTCGGCGATCTGGTCCTTTATCATCCGGGTCAGTGATTCAATGACAGAGATAGGAGTTATCATGTTTTTGTCTGAGTTAGACAGGGCTCCATCTAGAGCCTTGGCGATGAATCGTGTGGATATCCCTGACATACCCTCTCTACTAGTCTCTTCCCGTAGATCCTCTATGTCGATCCTCTTTACTCTTCCCTTTTCAATGATATCCTCTCCATTGTAGATCTTCATCTTGGTGATGAGATCACACTTGCCGGAGGGCTTAAGGCGAGACATGATTGAGAACATCGAAGCTACTCTAAGCGTGTGAGGTGCGATGTGAGACGTGAAATCAGATTGTCCCAATAATTTTTCATAAATTTTGACTTCCTGATCTAGCTCTAAACAGTAGGGCACGTTGATCTTCACCACCCGGTCCAAAATGGCCTCGTTGGTGTGTTCACTTTGGAAACGATTCCACTCTGACTCATTACAGTGCGCAATAATAACTCCATCAAAGTAGAGCATGTCAGATTTACCAGGGGAGGGGATCCTCTTTTCCTGTGTAGCAGTAATAATGGTATGCAAGAACTCTATCTCATTCTTGAAAATTTCTACTAGCTCAACAATTCCACGATTGCCAACATTAAATGCACCATTGAGAGACAGCGCTCTCGGATCGTCCTCTGCATAACGATCTAGCTTGGAAATATCTACACTTCCAATGAGCACGGATGTATCTTGACTATTTGCGTCCATCGGTGGAACTGATGCGATCCCCCTTCGTCCACGCTGGGAAAAGCTAGATTCCTCAACGGGATAATCTTCATACTTTCCGTCCAGCTCATTCATCAACCGATATTGAACAACGGGTGATATGTCGCCCTCAATGGAGACACCTAATTTCTTAGAAAATTTGTCCCTGAGCGATCTGGGTACCAACTGTAGGGGCTCACCTCTTTGGGGATCCTTGGCTAAGTGATAATAGGTCTGACCGCTTAGAACACACTTGATGTGTTCTGTGAGTGCAGACTTGCCGGCACCGACCGGGCCCATTAGAAGCAAAACCTGTTTACTCTCTTCTCCCTTGTGCGCAGCCGATTTTAGGTACTGAACGAGCTTAGAGACTACTCTCTCCATGCCAAAGAACTCATCCTTGAAGTAATCATAGATCTTCATGGACTCATTGCTGAAGATCTTCTTTTTTCTGGGGTCTGAGTCTGGCATTGTACTCACACCGTACTTGATTACACTCTCATAAAGTCGCTTGTGAGCCGGCTTAACAATATCCGGATGCTTCTTCACATGCTCAATGTAGTCCATGAAAGTCCCAGAGAATCTCTTTTGAGAAGCGCCGACCTTTCTTTGGGCCTGAATATCCTTTAAGAATTCGTCACTAATACTCATGCGTATATTCTACTCCAAATTGTGGGGATGTGTACCAAGCTAGACCTCCCAAAGTTCTTCTTCAATGATTGTAAATAATTTCGACTCTTTGTTCCACAAAGTGCTCACGTGTCCCACCACTGCCTCGGCATGATTTAACTCTAGATCTCGACCATCATGCTCGTGACGTAGTACTAACAAATCATCCTCTACTTCATCAATATAAATAACCGGGATAGAATTTGTTCCAACGTTTTTTAGGAGATCCAGCTTAACAGATTCCCATCCGTCCTCATCTGAGATCTCATCAATCGTCACACCCTCTTTCTTACCCTTATCAGAGTATGTGAATAAGCCTAGTTCTTCGCATAAGTCACGTGTAAGATATTGTCTAAGAAATGAGACATCATGGCTAGCTTCCCTCGCGATGAAGCACTCCTCAATTCCCTTTGTCTCCTCAATGTGTTGAAATAGTTTGAATCCTAGATAGTAGGGATTCAGGCCGCCCACATGAGGTCGCACAACTTGATTGTGTGTTTTTAGGAAGGGCAGGTGCCATTCTTCTGGTAGATTCAACTCATGAAGTAATGTATAGTGCCAATAGCAAGCCCAGCCTTCATTCATGATCTTGGTTTGAATCTGGGGCATAAAATATTTGGACTCGTCTCTCACGATTTCAATAATATCCCGTTTCCAACTAGGCATGTCTACTGAGTACTCTGTGATGAATCCTAGGATATCGTAATCCGGTTCTAGAGGTAACCTAGAAATATCAAAATTCACGTATTCCTCTTTTGTATCATTCTTGATGAGTTTACTATATTTTTTAACTAGCTCACTCTTAGATAACCTCTTTTGACCGTATCTATGAGTTTGAAATTGAAGTGCGTGTGCAGCATCCAGCATTTCATCCACCTCATCAATACCGATGGTGGGATCTTCGACATATTTTTGGATCCTCTTCTTCGCACTACGCATGCTTCCAACCACAGCGCCTGGTCGAGTGTCTTTGAACATTCGATTATTTCTAAAAAAGTCAGAATGGCCTACGCAATGGGCCATGATCAAGATCTGTAAATAGACGGGATTCTCTCGCATGAGATAGGCAATTGCAGGATCAGAATTGATTATCAACTCGTAGGGGAGACCCTCTGCACCAGCATTGTACATTGCGTGTGTGCGTTCGAATGCCTTTCCATAGGACCAGTGTCCGTAGTGGGTAGGCATGCCATGATATGATGTGTGTCCAATCATTGAGAAATAATCGCACATTTCATAGTTGATTGGGAACCAAGTCAATCCCTTTTTGGATGCGAGCTCACATATCCTATCATCCCACTCTTCCAAAAGTTCGAATGTCCAATCCATTAGTAGTTGTCTCCTAGAGCGGTGACCTTTCCGCCGAATAATTTTGTGAAGGCCAGCCAAATGTCTGACTTATCATTAATGGATACACACTTCATCTTTCGATTAGCGAGGCGTTGATACACATTAGATAATTTGGCCTCCTCAAACCAGCCCTCCTGTGTATCCTTGGGCTCAATCTCACAATAACCAAATAACTGTGAAAAATCCCGAATCTGCTCTGCTAGAGTTAATGTCCGGCCGGTATCATCAGGCCAATTATCACCGTCAGAGCACTGAAAGCAGTAGATATTCCAGCTCTGTGGATGATATCGAGAATTCACTATATCACACACTAGTGAGAGGCCTGATGATACTATTGTGCCTCCCGAGTTGCCCCTAGTAAAGAACTGTTCCTCATTAACCTCACTGGCGGACATATCATGGGATACAAAGACGATCTCAGTGTGCTCATACTTTGATCTGATGAAGTGGTATAGCAGAAAATAGAAGGCCCTCGCCAAGAATTTCTTGTTCCTGGTCATCGACCCAGAGATATCCATTACGAAAAAAATCACCGCGCTGGAACTCGGTTTCATTGACTTCTTATAGTGTCTATAGACTAAGTCATGTTCATGGAATGGAAAGGTCTCTTCATCATCAATTTTCTCGTGCCGATCGGTTGCCTTTTTTCTCTTTATCCTCTCTATCGCTGTCTTCTTTTTATCTAAACGAGGTTTGATCCCCGTTGCTCGATAGCCTTTCCTCTTATTCTTCTCTGACACGATTTTTTTAAGTGTCTTCTTTTCCATGTCCGGAAGTTCCAGGTCATCAAAGAGATAATGAGCTAGCTCTTCTAGCGTTATCTCAACCTCATAATATTCCTCTCCCGGATCGGACCCCGGCTTGTGTCCTTGATTTGACTTTTGTCCCTGCCCTTTTCCTATTTTCTGGCCACGCTGGATATCAGCCCCGGGTGCTGATCCCGCCTGCTTGTTGGTCTTGTTGTCTCCGTATACGAATCTATATTCTTTGATGCCCCGGACAGGTATCTTGATCTTCTTTTTGCCAGATTGGCCGATGATCGACTCATCGGCGACGATGTGATGAACGCCCTCCTTGATAGCACGTTCAATCTTCTTTTTGTGTCGCCGCCGATCTGATGCCGACCGATCAGCAACAGACTTATGCTCACGAAAGATGGAGGACATCTAGTGGACCCTCGTCATTTGTCTCACCCAACTAATAGTCGGCCGAAGATATGGATGTAGTTTATGCTCAGCTTGATCCATGGTAAGCCATTTAGCAGCGTGGTGCTCGTACTCTCCGGTCTCTGGATTGCGTTGTATGGACGGTTCTTGCGTCGTGACCGCTATATACAGCGTCACGTTTCTGGCTGCAGTTGTCTGCAGACCCCATCTGAAATCTAAATCACTGATCCCGGCCTCCTCCTCAGTCTCTCTCATCGCGGCTACGAGGCTAGTTTCAAAGGGCTCAACCCCTCCCTTAGGTAGATCATAACTGCCATAGACACGAAGGCCTAAGACTAGATAGTCTCCATCATGCTCTTTGAGGACTATAATACCGGCTCGTCTCTTCATAGTTTGGCTCTTAGAGGCGCCTTGAGGCATTGTATATCTCCTCTCAAATAATAACTAGGTCATCGAAAACATTCGTGAAAGTCGCTGGGAAACAGTTGTTTGTTGTTCGCATAAAAGCGCTCCCAGTCCGAATCTAGAATATATGTGACCGCTGAATCTGTGTCTGATCTTACCGATCTGCCCATTGCCTGTATTACCGTCTTGGAAGTCTGGAATGGGTACCACCACTTCCACTTATGCATCCTCTTTTTGACCAGCTTATCGCCCAAATATGGATAGGGTACTTTGCAGATCACTTGAAATCTACTAGCATCACCCTCCAAGTCGATACCCTCAGTCATAGACGGGGATATCAGCACAGTGGGTGAAGTACCTGTCATATGTTTTCTAATGATCTGATCTCTATTATCCGGGGAGGCGAGGAGTAATCTCCGAGATTTGATATTTTTTTTGAGATAATTTGCAATCTTATAGGAGTGGGTGTGAATTATCCCCTTCTCCTTTTTGTGTGCTTCTAATATCTTGCGAACAGCGTTTGCCAAGATAGGGAGGCTATGATCAATTTCCCTGGCCGTCATTTTTCCAATCGGCACGAACAGAGTAGGTCTATTCTCAATCGGAAAGGGTGAGGGGATGGAGATCGCAGCAGCGTTGCTCTTATTGACACCCACCATCTCTAGAAATCTGTCTGTCTGGATCAAGGTGGCAGACATGAACAGCACGTGATATCCCATCCGGAAGAGGTACTGATTAGCGAATTGGGATATGTCGATGGGTTTGAATGATAATTTTCTAAGATCTCTAACATCACTCTGGAGAGATTCGAAGACCCAATTCTCTTTAGTGTGCAGCCTAAGGAAATCCTTGAGGCGCTGATGGTGTCCTTCCATCATTCGAAGCTGTCGAGAGAGAGAGATAAACTTATCCAACTTTGTTTTGAGTTGGGTGTACTTCTCCATCATATGATTTACATGTGCTAGGTGTGAGGTAAGCTTTGGAAAATATACAGTCTGAATCCAATCTAGCGCCTGATGGTGAGTCCCTATCTCAGGCATATCGAGTTTGAGCACACTCTTGGCGAATCGTTCTGTCACTGCGATCTCGATAAATTTAGAGAGTTCAGTCTCGACATTGTGTGCCTCATCGATCACCAGGAGCTTTCTAGGCTTGATCTTCCCGTTGTAGTTGCTCTCTGTCAACAGGTAGGGAAAATTAGTGACTGACATGGGAGCGTCCATGAAAGACTGTTTAGCACTTCGGTAGACACAATTGAAGGTACAGGTATTCCAAAATTTGGTACCTTTCTCCTCCAATTTAAGTTCAGTCAGACTGTCAGAACACTTATTGAATCGTTTATATTGGCACTGGTAATTACTGGCGCTCTTGATGGATCTCATTCCCAAATTGGCGAAGTCCCGCTCATATTGGTCCTGTAATAACTTTTGGGTGGTGGTGAAGATCGCGCCGTTTTCGTAACCATCATGCACCTGATTATCTGCTGACAGGGCCCTCGCGATCGTCACTGCAATCGCGCTCTTTCCCACTCCGGTTCCTGCCTCTAGGGCGAAGAATCTCTTTCCCTGGGAGAATGCCTCGAGGATCTGATCAATTGCTGCTGTCTGTTCCTTTCTTGGCGTCTGGAGCGGGAAGAATTTTTGCCATTGTTGCTTAGACACATGTCCCCTTCATTTGGAAATTATATCCACTAGGCCTAACTCTAGACACTTGTCACTGTCTAACCAGAACTCGTGTCCCAAGAGTTCATCCAGTGTCTCCTCATTCATCTTAGTGTTCTCAAGATATATCTGTCGTATTTTCTCTGTGAGGACTTTTTGATTCTCGACCTCATCCATGAAATCGTCTAGCTTGCCCGCCCACTCTAACTGTTGTTGGTGCAACAGCATGAAGCTGTTCTTGCTAATTGATCTCCTCTTTCCTGCAATAGAGATCATCGTTGCAGCGCTAGCTGCAGAACCATCAACGTAAGTGTGAACTGCGGTCTTACAGTTCTTGACGGTGTCATATATCGCCAGTCCGGCAAAAAGAGATCCACCTGGACTGTGTATGTGTAGGTGGATCGGTACCGGCTTACAATCAAGTCTGCTACTCAGATACTGCATTTCTATGTCTAGACGTCTCAACAGTCGATTAAGCTCGAGTGCCTCGTGATGATCCACGTGGCAGTAGAAAAATATTCTATTCTCTTCTACTTCAATGCCTCTGGGTACCCGATCTGAAGATTGCTGGGGGATCAGCGAGTCATCTATTTGTAAATCGCTTCCAGACCCGGGCGAGGGTGGAAAATTGTCATCATTTAATCTGTATCGCTGTCTCATAAGGGTATTTCTCCAAAGAGTGTCGCAACGGTATGGTAGGATGATTTGTCTATCATCTCATTAGACAGTGTCCTGACATTAGCTATTAGCATCTTTACAGGGATCTTCACTACTGTCACGTTATTATTGATATCCAGGTCTACGATCTCCAATGTACTCTCCTTTCTCACGTAATCAGACAATTTCTGTTTATCGATTGTGAAGTCTTTAGTTATGTCCAAGTAGAAGTCCCTATTTGTAGGATTAAATTCCCACGTAGGACCTGTTGTTAGTATTAGTTCAACTTCATCAAAGATTTCTAGACACTGGTCAAAAAAATCTTGCTCATCAATCGATACAGGGGTCAATTTCTCTAGAGTCAAATCTAACGAAAGAACATCAGTAGCCATGAAAATATTTTGTTTGATCTTCTGCACAATGTTCGAATCATTCTCTATCATGACTTTTCCTAGACTTTAAAAATCGCATACCTAGAATAAGGATAATAGTTTGCAATGAGAAATACAAAGATCCGCAAAATACCGCTGATAATGAGCCTAGCAAGTGCCGTACTTTTATCCCTGAGCTGTATGACAGTTCCAAAGAATATTTCTAAAAATTGGGTACCCTCTGTCAAGCCCAGAACATCTGCCCCTGTAGATGCTTTTGCGTTGGTAGCTGTTAAATACACATCGTATCCCACTGACTGTGAGAGCACAGAAGAGGATTTTAATTGTAAAGAATTACTTTCTGAGCTGCCAGAGATCATTTCATTTGGCACAGGATCTGGCATATTAGTAGATTCTGAAATAGGGGCTGTTGTTATAACAGCTGCACATGTGTGTGAAAATGACACACCCAGTTCATTCGAACATGATGACATATCCATAACGATCTCCTCTATAGTAAAAATTACTTTAGAAGTACCCACTAAGGGCAATTATGAGGCGTCCATTATAAAAATGGATAAAGAGAAGGACTTGTGCCTGCTTAAGCCTTCGAAGGTCTTTACTCACCCAGTACCTCTCTCTAAGCACAGTCCTAAGCTTGGAGATATTGTCTACTCCATATCTGCTCCTTATGGGATCGTCGGATCGGACTTGGCGTTAATTTTTAGAGGTTTTTATTCCGGAAAGGACACTCTCGACGATGACAGGGAAGTTAGATTTTATACAGTCCCAGCGCGCCCCGGATCTAGTGGAGGTCCCATTTTCAATAAAAATTGGGAACTAATCGGGATCATTCATACTGCGTTCTCAACGATAGAAAATGTGGGGATAGGAGCAGGGTTGGAAGATGTCAGGACATTCCTGTATCCATCCAGTGAGTGAGATTAACTCCGAGAATTCTTGAACATCCCCTTGGCCAGTAAGGCTTTTTTCTCTTTGGCCGGCGGATTCGGATCAATCTCATCGACCCATCCGGACTGAAAATTTCCTAGCAAGAGATCAATCATAACGACATGCGGCCTCTCACAATCGATATGAAAGTATCGAACCTCACCGAGTGATCGTTTACTATCGGATAGTCTAGTGTACACCAGTTGATCACCGTGTTTGAAGGAATTGAATTCTGCTGGAAATTTTTGGTGAAATTTCTCGGTGGTTGTCAGCTCTTTCTGCTTCTTTTTTCGCTTCTTCTTGACCATGCTTAACCGGTTCTGTGTTTATCAACCACCATTCTAGCGTGGTGCTGGGCTTCCTCATAGTCAGTAAATTGACGTGTGTGGCCTAGCTTTTTTCCCTTGAAAAAGATTGTGAGCGTATAATTCTCATCGACATTGGGTGAGATCTCAACAGAGTAGCCAGGTAGATTATCCCATGTAATCGGACTGTCATCTAACGTGAATAGATTTCTAGAACCTAGGCCACCGATTCTGCCAGCCTGTTCCCGGATGAATTCTCTAAGTAACTGATAGTTTGCGCGCATAATGTCCTCATCACCTTTGTATAAATAGTGGGTAGAAGACAATAGAGATCTCAATCTTTTTTATTATATTTTTTTATTTTGGTTTTTTTGATCACATTTTGCCATGCCTCAAATGTTCGATCAGGCTTCGGGCTTAAATTTATGGGTTTATACAGTTGCTTTTCTAGATGCTCAGGATTTTGATCCGGCTTATCCGCTGGCGTGTCACTCACTAAGAGTAGACTTATTGTTGTGAAGATTATGTGTAAGAGATTCATTTTATTCTGCGCTTTCAACGGGCTGTTCTTTAACCCATCCTTATCAATTACCTATGTACCTCAGTATAAAGATAAACAAAAGTACTGTTTTTTTTAAGAAAGATTGTCTAATTTAGATCCTGATGTACTGATGATCATGCCGCCTTTGATAAGCCGAAGATCACTCTTGACAAGTTTTCTTCCAAATTCTGTCGGCGACTCCATACTGTGAAACACAGTATCCAAGTAGACTCGTAACCAATCTTCCTGCTGAAGTGCATACTGAAAAAAGTTCGAGGCCATGGTGATGGACTCTCTATCACTTTCCTCGATATCAGATGAGAGATACAGTTTGACAGATCCGTCATCCTCAAAAAAGAGAGCGCCTGTGGGTTTTTGTTGATCATCCTTCGACATAATCTCTCTCTGATTGGACGATGCTTAATTTAGCACAGGCCGTACGGCCCGTAAAACAGCACCTTCCGCATGAATCAGCTGATTCTTTCATTTTCATTCCTAACAGAAACATAGTTAATGAATGATAAAAATAAACTCCAGGTAGCTGGTCATGCCAACGTCACGTGCATTCAAGATAATAACCCACCTATCAGAAGCTGCTTCCTTAGAAGAAGAACTCTTTATTGAAAAAGACACAGAATATACTACGATGTTTAAACGAGATTTTTCGGATGAAGAGCAGTATATTCGAAAAATGGGAATCCTAGATAATCAACCTAAGCCCGACACAAGTACTAGTTCATCAAATATTAAAGAGACTCTTTTAAAGTCGCTTTATAAAAAGCTAGCACATAAAACGCACCCAGACATATATCCGGACAGTGTTGACGTATTTAGAAAAATTCAGGAAGCATATGAAAAAAAGGATGGTCCGGGTCTACTCACTGCTTCGTTGAATCATGGAATAGAAATAGAAGTAGAAGCCGACGATATCAAAGATATGATGTCAGATATTAGTAGACGCCGGGCACAAATAGAAAATAGAAAAAATACCTACTGCTGGGTGTGGGGTGAATCTGATAAAAGCCGGCAGACAAAAAAATATATTAGAGCCGCTTTACAAATAGACGAAGATAAATTTCAAGAGTGGCTGTCACTAAAGAAGCCGGCCTGACGCTCCCCTCATGAAACCCAGCTAGATCACTTAACATGATCGATTAAGTGCAGCATCAAATGATCATCATCTTTCGGAAGTGACCCATATCTTGCTTGATACTCTTCCTGGTGTAGCGCGGCTGCAGAATTGATGCCCCTCTGCTGCAAAATATTATAGCCCAACCAGTCTGCTTCTCGTTCTATCTTTTCGTCGGAATGGCCCTGTCTCGCCCCTTTGAGGTGGCCGGCCAACTTGTGCCCGAGCTCATGGGCCTGCATCACGTAGAGGTGGTCCGCAGTGAACCAGTCCTGGTCTAAGGTATCTCCGTCAACCACCATGAGTCTATCATTGGCTAGAAATCCGTGTCCCTTCTGATCAAACAGGGGAACAATATCAGGGTAGCGTGGATTCTCTGGATATATCACCATGACTGTCATAGTGGGATCTAGATCGTTGGTAAAGACATGTACATCTTTCTCATCTGAATCACTGATGACACTCTCTTGAATAATTCTTCTGATCTGTCTGCGTGAGACTCTCATGTTTATCTCTCACTAGCCTCGTGCTTGTGTTCCTGCACCTTCTTGGCTTCCACCAATCCGGCCGGCACGTTTGATATCGTCTTGCGACCGAAGCGGATGTCGTAGTGGGAGATGGCGCCGTCCCTCTCCAGGCTGTGCCATGTCACCTCTCCGATCCGATCTCCTCGAACCCCGAAGGATTCCTGTAGAGCTGAAGACTTCAGCTTGGCGTGAGTCAGTCACGTGTGACCCACCACGAACTTCTGTTCGGGCTCGATATCAGCCGGCTCCATGAGGCTGCCAAACGGTGCAGCCTTCCCGACCTCTTCTCGGATTATCCTTCTGAGTTTTCTCTTTATTACACTCATTTGGGACCTATTCATATGACCTTCTGAGACAGTATCACCGGCACCTTCGATGCCTCGGTCATCAAAATTCTTCTTGACCCACTTCTCCAGAGCCGCCGTCATATCCGGTAGCGGTGCATCGCGAGGCAGGCTGTTCAGCTTGTCGATTGCGAACTCGTCAAACTTGTCCTCGAGGTCGTTATCCAGCATCCTTTGGTATTCAGGATCGATTTGTATCATGTCCAGGACAACGTCGTCCTTCACCACCGCCGAACTAGGAGTCCCTTTGGCCGTCTTGTAGAGGTCGCTCAATTTTTTGATTCCAGCGACAGGCTTGCCCACAACCGGGATGAATTTGACCGCTTCCCAGCCCACTTTCTTGGCAATAGCTTTCATTTTTTCTTTTTTGGCTGCCTTACCCTCGACGCCTTGGACTGCCTCGATGGCATCCAACACAGCGCCGACGGTGGGAGGAGCAGCCTCGTTGAGCGACGCTTGGATGATCCTTCTGAGCTGGTGTTCGGTGATCCTCATCCTATAACAACTTTTTATATCACGGGTTAAATCTGCAAACTATTCTCGGCAAACATGTGAATAACTATGATGTCTGGGATGTGTTGTATACTACAAAGGGGAGCGAAGCTCCCCTCAGTAAAAGATGAGGCACCTATGATCCCGTGCCTCCCTGCGGAATGTTTATTAAGGGATCCGCACTTCGTGAATATTCACAGCGCAAGGCCCTTTCCTGCCTTCGCCAATCTTGTACTGGACTCGATCGCCCTCAGTGGCAGTTGAGGCCTGCAATTCGGAAGCATGAAAGAAGAGATCCTCTCCTTCATCTTGAATAATAAACCCGAAACGCTTGTCCGCATTAAAAAACTTAACTTTACCTTCACTCATTATTTTCTTCTTCTCTACTGGTTTTATATGAAAAATGAGACATCTGTATAACCCCATGCCTCCCTGCGGGATGTAATGCCTACTTCTTTTGGACGAACGCGTAAAGCTTCTCAGCTTCAGTAATCACGTCTTCAGTCGTGTAAGGCCGGACAGCTGTACGCTGCCCCTCTGGCCTAAGACACTCGTTGTCGAACTGGCGCTCGACCTTGCTCTCTACGATCCCAATCGCCATTCCCAGCAAATCGGTGCGGAGTTCATATCCGCTCTTCTGTAAATCACTCATGTTTTTCTCCTGTGTGTGAATGAGTATGAGGCACCTGTATATCCCCGTGCCTCCCTGCGGGAGCGCTCAGTTAGCCGACGACTGAGTCAAGATTCTCGTTCAAGAAGTTCTGGAGAGATCCAGCTTCCTTGACAGTCAGGGTGACGCTAGCGGTACCCATGCTATACTGGTCAGTATCACCGTTCGTGGCAATGGTGACGATGTTGGAGCCAGCCTTCTTGGCTGTCTCGTTGCGGCTGATGCCGAATGTAAAACGCTTAGTGGACTTAGTCTTGGTGTAGCTCATTTTTCTCCTTTAGTGAAATGAATTGGCTATCCTTTCCCACAGTTTTTTGTAGGAACTATTAAGTCTAGCTACGACTGATGGAGTGTATAAGCTATTATGAGTTTTTTTAGCTGTCAGAGAAAGATGATTATCTTAGCAGATTTTCCATCCACCCGGATAACATTTCGCCGTTCGTGCCTTCTGAAAAGTTCACTACAATCATCTCCTCATCTAACAACCATGCTATGGGCAGTGTGACTCCTCCGCCATTGATAGCTCGAGGAAGACTGCTAGCCGAATCAGACAGCACTCTGAACGGAACAGAACCATACGTCTGAAGCATATACCCTTCAAATGCAGCAAGGGTTTCTGAGGTGGGCGGCTGTTCGGCAATATTCTCAAATAAGGTGTAGTATACTGCCCCGCCCCGGTCCTTCCAGTCTGGGGCTACCATTGCTAGATAGTCAAATTCAACAATACACGCTCCACACCATTCAGTCGCTGATACGACAAGGATTGCTTTGCTACCACAGTGGCTTTTGATATTGACAGCTTCCCAATCTACATTTGGGTACTGTACAGCCGGGAACGTATCGCCTATGTTGAATCCTACAGAATTGTCTCTGTTAGGACAATTTGGCGCGCTGTCGATAACTGTATCTGTTTGGTCATCGTCAGTGAATTCGGTAGCATCAGTGATTCCACTATTTATCGGTGGTGAAGTTGTTCTTCTTTCCGGTCCGCATGCCATTATGAACGTGGCCACGGCGAGGCAACTTATCTGTCTAGTAGTACTCATCCTTATTTCTCCACTTTCTCCACAGCGAGTCGACTGAACATCATGTGTGTCTCCTCATCATCGACCTTCAGCTCATCGATCTTGAGCTTCTCAATTGACATCTGCTCATCCGGATGGAGGCTGTTATAGTTCTGGACGTACATCAGGGATAACATTCTCGCTGCAATCACGTTTACCTCTGAGCTATCACCAAGCCAGACGACCATGAGTAGATCATCAACACCCAAGCAGTTTGAGTGCCGCATCATGATGGCTGAAATTGGGAACGCCATGGGAGATATCTCGTAGTGCTCCACGGGCTGTTTGCACCCAACGTAGACAGCCTGAGCAGAGATCCCCCTAGCTAGGGAAGTGTGACTGTAGCAACCTGTTAGAATCGATAATCCGCAAAGAGCTGAGATGAACCAGCTCTTCGCCATGTTATTTTTTCTCACGTGCCACTTTGAGCACGCCGTCGTAGACGTAATCGGCAACGATCTCCTTGAAGACATACTTCTGTGGGCGGATCGAGCTGTAATGGTAGTCAGCCGGCTCTTTCTCCGGCAGTGATTCGTAGACGGCTCTGATGTCCTCGTCTCCCCACTCGACGATGCCAGCGGCCAGATCCGTGGCTGCGTCTTGGCCGAGTGCTTCGAGGTACGATTCGGCCGAGTCGTATTGGCCCTCCCAGTCGCGGGAGCTCCGTCGGGCATCGTGGAGCATGTCACGGGCCCAGTCCTCCCCGACGCCCTCGGCCTGCTCTCGTGCCTTCTCCAGAGCCCGATCATACGCCTCCTGCTCGTCCTGGATCCGCTCCTCCTGCTCCTGCTCCCAGTCGTCCCAGTCGTAGTGGTCCAACTTGTCCTCTTCGTAGCCCTCATCCGGCTCGGGCTCCTCCTCGACGATGCCGGCAGCCAGCAGCGTCTCGCCGGCTGTGAGGACCACCTCTCCCGTCTCCGGATTGACGACGTCGGTCTCGACCTCATCGTCCGGATCGAGCTCGTCCAGGAAGAGCATCATGTCCTCTTGAGTTTCGAAATCAGGCACTGTGTATCCGGGTGTGTACTCAACGAGGAGTGACTCCCGAATGATCTTTCTTAGTTGCTTCTTAGTAATCTTCATTGTCTAGATCTCCCTATTCTTTTCGATCCCTCTCGGGCCTTCGTCACCCATCGAACATGTTCGAGGAGCCCCACCCGGCACCTGGGAGCATACTTTTCGCATATTCAGCCCTGTACTCGCCGTAACCCTTTACGTAAGCAGCCTCGTAGTCCTCGTTCCCACGCCACTTGATCTCCCACGGCATGCCACTGAGACCTTGGCTGTAGCCAAACCTTTCCCAAGGCAAGTCTGTCACTGGAATTCCCAAAGATTTTGCTAGCTCCATGGCCTGTTCCGTGCGTCCCGCTAGCATCAGCTTCAAGAATTTTTCATCGATATCTTCATCTTGGGCTGCTTCGGCCTCTACTTGTTCCCGAATGATTCTTCTTAGCTGGTAAGAGGTGATCTTCATCCGATCCTTCTCCCATACCTGATGGATCCGCCGCGGGATAGAGCTGCTACTTCCTTGCCTTCTCCATCGTAACGATCAAACCCATCCTTCATGGCATATAATGAATATTTCCCATCAACCGAAACTATTCGAACTTCCCAGGGTAGCGTGTCTCCCAGCCGCTCGCTGCCATCTCCAAACACCATATTCACAGCAGCATCTTCAGCTGTCTGCATATCTCGAAAAAATTCCGGCTCAAGCTCCGTGCCAGTCGG
>LWDU01042377.1_pt1 | contig 22501 bp, 19 predicted proteins | sample 727161 | NCBI WGS metagenome assembly LWDU01 (sample SAMN04566230, study PRJNA314399) | hydrothermal vent metagenome | isolation source: deep sea hydrothermal plume seawater | place: Mexico: Gulf of California, Guaymas Basin | collected 2004-07-11
TACAACGGACGATAAAATAAGCTGACATGATTAAAATCAGAGTAAGCTATTTTAAAAGAGCATCTATTTCTTTCTCAATATCTTCTGGTTTAGTGTTAGGAGCAAATCTTGAAACGACAGCACCATTTTGATCAACAAGAAACTTAGTAAAATTCCATTTAATTTTTTTGGATCCTAATAGACCTGGTTTTTTTTCACAAAGATATTGATATAAAGGATCAGCTGATGGGCCATTAACATCAATTTTTCCAAAGACAGGAAAATCAATTTGGAAATTTGTTGAACAGAATTCTTGAATCTCTTCATTTGTACCAGGCTCTTGTTTACCAAACTGATTGCAAGGAAAACCCAGAACAGAGAAATCTTTGTCTCTATATTTGAGGTGTAGATTATTTAAACCTTCATATTGAGGGGTAAATCCACACTTACTGGCGGTATTAACAATTAAAAGAACTTTGTTTACGTACTCACCCAATGAAACAGTTTCACTCTGGGCATTTTTACAATAAAATTCATAGATACTATTCATTATTTTCTTTCTCCAAAGACTTGATAGTAAGCACATCATCGATTAAAGGCAAATTAAGCACAACAAAAGAAATAAACTTATTGAGACAGTAGAATTTTAATATTGGTATCAATATTATTGATTTATTAACTGACGGGAATATCTTAATGCTGTCTTTAACATCTCCAGATGGTGCAATAATGCAATGCTTTGAATAATAAGTTCTTGATAAGTTAGCTTTAAACTGCGAGGCTTGTCATATGAGCACAAAAGAACGCCTATCAATCACTAAGGATTGGCTCCCCAGGTATACTGGCATGGAGATTGACAAGTTTGGTGATTACATTCTACTTACAAACTTTAGTGATTATGTCATGCGATTTTCTGAAATGTTTGATGTTGAGATCAAAGGTTTAAGCAGACCAATGCAGGCAGCTACTAATTCTGATGGATTAAGCATTGTCAATTTTGGTATTGGTTCCCCAAATGCAGCCATCATTATGGATTTATTGACAGCAAGAAACCCAAAGGGGGTTTTATTTTTAGGTAAATGCGGCGGCTTAAAAGCCTCATCGGAGATTGGTAATCTTATCTTACCAATTGCTGCCATCAGAGGAGAAGGAACCAGCAATGAAATTTGTTTCAGAGAAAGTCCTAGAGAAGGACTTGGAATATAGAACAGGGGTTATTTACACCACCAACAGAAGAGTTTGGGAACATGATGAAAATTTTAAAAACAGACTTAAAGAGACCACAGCCATAGCCATTGATATGGAGACAGCTACTATATTTATAGTGGGACACTACAATCAAATTGCCAGAGGAGCTCTATTATTAGTCTCTGATAAACCGGTAACGCCAGATGGTATAAAAACTGGCCAATCAGATAAAAAAGTTACTGAAGAGTGGGTTCAAATACATTTAGATATCGGTATTAGTGCTATGACTGAAATAGGAAAAAGCGGAGAGAAAATAAAACATTTTAGATATTAATGCCGTGTTTCTGCATCACATTTAATGTGATATTCTTTTTTTAGTCTTGTCTTAAAATCATTTTATAAGGGGGTGGAACAAAGAGATGACATCGAGTCAATTAACACCTTTTCATTTAGCAATACCAGTCGATGATCTAGAGGAAGCTAAACAGTTTTATCATGGTCTTCTCGGAGCAGACATAGGACGATCAGATGCCACTTGGATAGATTTTAATTTTTTTGGTCATCAATTAGTTTGCCATTTAAGTCAATCTAAGACGACTGAGGTCACTAACCCAGTTGATAACCACGATGTGCCTGTCCCTCATTTTGGATTAGTTTTAGAATGGGATGCCTTCTATCAGTTAACCAAAGAGTTGGAAAATAAAAAAATCAGATTTATTATTGAACCAACAATCAGATTTAAAGGTCAAATTGGAGAGCAAGCAACTGCATTTTTATATGATCCCTCAGGAAATGCTATTGAATTTAAATCTTTCAAAGATATGAAAGATTTATTTAGAAACTAAGTATCTTGCAGTAGCTCACAGATAACTTGATAATAAAGAAATTACAGGAGTAATTTATGGACATTTTATCCTATATGTTTAGTGAAGGAACATGGTTTGGAATCATTGATAACGGTATCCTTCTTTTTATTACCATTTTCGGCGTAAGCATTGAGAGAAAGTTAGGTGGTAAAGGAATATATGGAGCTTTATTTGGAGCTTTAATTGGTAACGCATTAAGTGATCTTGCTGCAGCTATTTTGGACCCTGCAACTAGAGATATAGCTGGAGGTATTTTTGCAGGTTGTGCCTACGTTGTGATCATAGCTTATGTATATGTGAAAGTTGCTAAGCCAAATTTCTAATTGCTAAACAATGAATTCAGCAATTGAAAATTGGCACCTTTGTATTGAAAAGAATATAGTCGATTCTTCATTTATGGATGAAGCCATAGAGTTTTACTCTCCCTTTGTCTACAAGCCTATTCAAGGCGTTGAAGACGTTATGAAATATCTCACTGCAGCTAGCGTCACTATTAATAATGAGCATTTCAATTATACCGATGAAATAATAGGGGAGAGAACTGCGTTTTTATTATTTGAGACTAAGCTTGGAGATATTTTTATAAATGGTGTGGACTATATTGTGTGGAATGAGCAAGAAAAACTGACTGAACTTAGAGTACTAATTCGTCCATTTAAGGCCTTAACTCTTGTCGCTGAAACCATGGCGAAGCATTTATAAGGATCTAATGGATAAATTTGCAGAGAATAGACATCAATACTGGCGTTCCAATCTTAAGCTGGTTTTCTCTTTATTATTGATATGGTTTTCTGTTTCTTTTGGTTGCGGTATCTTGTTTGCTGATTATCTGGATCAATTCACATTCTTTGGCTTTAAATTAGGGTTTTGGTTTGCCCAACAAGGCAGCATCTATATTTTTGTTTTTTTAATTTTCATTTATATCAATCGTATGAAAAAACTTGATGAAAAATTAAAAAGCATAACCAATAAAGATGAGTAGCTAATGTCAGTTCAGAGTCTTACCTACTTGTTTGTCGGAATAACTTTTACTCTTTATATTATTATTGCCATTCGATCTAGAGCTGGCTCAACAAGTGAGTTTTATATAGCTGGCAAAGGAGTGCACCCTATAGCCAATGGTATGGCAACAGCAGCAGATTGGATGTCGGCTGCATCGTTTATCTCTATGGCTGGTTTAATTTCTTTTTTAGGAAGAGACGGTTCTGTATATCTTATGGGTTGGACCGGTGGTTATGTATTACTGGCATTATTGTTAGCACCGTATCTTAGGAAATTTGGTCAATACACAGTGCCTGATTTTATTGGCACTCGATACTATTCATCACTTGCAAGAATTGTCGCAGTAATTTGTTTGATCATAGTTTCTTTTACCTATGTTGCAGGTCAAATGCGAGGGGTTGGAATTGTATTTTCTAGATTTCTTGAAGTGGATATTAATACCGGCGTTATTATTGGGATGGCAATCGTCTTTTTTTATGCCGTTCTAGGAGGTATGAAGGGCATTACATACACTCAAGTTGCTCAGTATTGTGTCCTCATATTTGCTTATTTAGTTCCGGCTGTTTTTATTTCAATATTAATTACTGGAAATCCAATCCCTCAAATGGGGTTTGGTGATCAGTTAATTAATGAACCCACTTATTTACTCACTAAGTTAGATCAAGTCATGATGGATTTAGGTTTTAGAGCTTATACATCGGGTGTTAAGGAAACAATAGATGTTTTTTGTATCACCGCAGCTCTAATGTTAGGAACAGCTGGATTGCCTCATGTCATCGTTAGATTTTTTACAGTGCCAGATGTGGCTGCTGCTAGGAAGTCTGCTGGTTATGCATTGGTGTTCATAGCTATACTTTATACCACTGCACCAGCAGTGGCTTCTTTTGCCAGGATTAATCTATTTGAATCAACTCACAATATTACTTACACAACCGCTCCTGAATGGTTCAAAAATTGGGAAAGAATTGGACTGATTGCTTGGAAGGACAAAAATCAAGATGGAAAGATACAGCATGCAGCTGGAAATGCATTTAAGCCTATAAAACCTATTTTTTCTGATCAGATTGGCGATTTTGGTCAACGAGAAATAAGTAATGAAGTTAATTTAAATAATAATAATGAGGTCTATATAGATAGGGATATCATTGTCTTGGCAAGCCCTGAGATAGCTAACCTACCTCCTTGGATAATTGCTTTGGTCGCCGCAGGTGCTTTGGCTGCAGCGTTATCAACTGCCGCAGGCTTGCTATTAGTTATTTCATCAGCAGTGTCTCATGATTTAATTAAAAAAACGTTTGCCAAAAATATTTCAGAAAAAAAAGAATTGGCTCTTGCAAGAAGCTCTGTTTTAGTTGCTGTTGTTATTGCTGGTCTATTTGGCATATATCCACCAGCATTTGTGGCTCAAGTAGTCGCTTTTGCATTTGGTTTAGCTGCAGCAACACTATTCCCTGCGATTCTTATGGGTATTTTCTCAAAATCCATGAATAAGGAGGGCGCTATTGCAGGAATGCTTACTGGGCTCATTTTTACTTTTAGTTATATTTTATTTTTTAAATTTCTTAATCCTCAGCTTAATTCCAGTGAATATTGGTTGTGGGGTATTTCTCCTGAAGGCATAGGATTTGTTGGTATGTTATTAAATTTATTAGTCAGTAATCTCCTACGCTTAATAACACCAAAAACACCTATTCATGTTAAGGAAATGGTTGATAATATTAGGCAACCTTAAGGAGTAAAGATGATCGGTTCTGTAATTTTTATTAATTGGTTGTGTTTAAGTTTGCTATGGTCTTTCAGCTTGAAAATAAAGGATGCAAGCATTATTGATATCTATTGGGGTTTTGGTTTTTGTGTCATTGCTTGGGGTTGTTTATTGTTTACGTATTTGGGTGGAGATCTAATTTCAACCAGCCAATGGATTATGTCTGCTTTGATAAGTATTTGGGGGCTCAGACTGACTGTCTATCTTGCCCAACGTAACATTGGCAAGGGCGAAGATTATCGTTATGTCAAGATGAGAAATGCATCAAAGAAGGATTGGCGATTTGTCAGTTATTTTAGAGTCTTTATGTTTCAAGGTCTGCTTCAAGTCATCATATCTACCCCTATTTTTCTTATTTTTTCTAAAGGAGATCAGATTGAATCCAGTACCCTGACAGCTATCTCAATCATTGTTTTTTCTTTAGGATTGTTTATAGAAACACTATCGGACCATCAGATGAAACAATTTAGATCAGACCCTGCTAGTACAAATAAAATTATGAATCATGGGTTATGGAAGTTTTCAAGACACCCAAATTACTTTGGTGATTTTCTACAATGGCTAGCAGTTTTTATCCTCTCATTAAACACCGGCACACTCTGGGGGATTCTAGCTCCATGTATGATGTTATTCATTTTTCTTAAACTGACCATTCGGATTTTAGAAAATGCTCAAATTAAGAAACGCCCTGAATATTCAGACTATATTGATTCCACCAATATGTTTTTTCCTTCTTTTTGGGAAAATAAATAAACAGACTTATTCTTTCAGTCGTTTAAACCAATCAGATTTATCTTTAGGGACGAAATATTTTATTTCTTCAATTGCTTCTTCGACAGAGCTAACGAAAAGAAGTTCATTGGATGTGGATTTAGGCAGAAAGCCTTCAGCGACTGCATGCCCAACAAAATCTTTAAGAGTCGAATAATAGTTTTCAATATTTAATAGGATAATTGGTTTAGATTGCAACCCAAGTTGGTTCCAAGTGAGCGATTCAAAAAATTCTTCCCACGTGCCAACACCACCAGGTAAACAAATTATCGCATCTGATTTTTCAGCCATTAATTTCTTTCTTTCATGCATGGTGTCGACAATCACCATTTCACTTAACCCCGGATGTCCTACTTCAATATCATTTAATTGTTCGGTGATAATTCCAATAATATAACCATCATGTTCAATAGCACTGTCTGCTAGAACACCCATTAATCCATTGCTTCCACCACCAAAGACAATATTGTAATCATTGATAACAATTTCTTTAGCTAAAAGTTGGGCAGATTGTTGATATATATCTCTGTTGCCAAAACTTGACCCAGCGAAAACACAGACGTTTTTAATGTTATTAGATGGGTTTTTTTGATTACTCATATAAGAAATTTTGGCACCAGGTAAATACCTGCTAAGGAAACAATAACGATAGCTATTAAGTTAATGACAATACCAGCCTTCATCATTTGTGGGACCTTAATTAATTCAGATCCAAAAACAATTGCGTTTGGTGGAGTTGCCACTGGGAGCATAAAAGCACAGCTTGCTGCAATTGCAATCGACGCTGTTAATAGCATTGGGTCAAAACCAAATTGTGTGGCAATGATGGCTACAATGGGCAGAAACGTAGCTGTAGTGGCTAAGTTTGAAGTAAGTTCAGTTAAAAATACAATCAAGGTTGTAAACATAAATACCAGCAAAATTAGACTTAAGCCGACAGGCATTAAATTGCCTATCCAAGCTGCAAGCCCGGTGCTTTGTGCTGCAGCCGCTAGTGATAACCCTCCACCAAATAATAAGAGTACACCCCATGGAACTCCTCTCTCAGCATCTTTCCAGTCTAAAAGACTGTCTTTATTATCGTTCCCGCTCGGGGTTAAAAAGAGGGCCAGACCGCACAACATGGCGATGCCAGGGTCAGTCAACCCTTCTAGTCCAGGAATATTATTTATAGGACCTCTGAATATCCAAAGAAGGGCAGTTATGAGAAAAATAACAAGCACTCTCATTTCAGAAGATTTAATTTTACCAAGACTATTTCTCATAGTGATGATGGTTTGTTGAGTCTCAGCCGATGTTTCAAAATTGACTGGGAATGTTAATTTTGTCAACGTTATCCATGCTAGAGGCAGGAGCGTCAAACTGACTGGAATGCCTACTTTCATCCAATCCAGAAATGAAATAGACACAGCATATTGTTCTTCCATAAAACCGTTTAGAGTCATATTGGGCGCTGTTCCGATAAGTGTTGCTATTCCTCCAATATTAGCTGCATAAGCAATACCTAGAAGAAGGGATACTTGAAAATTAATTTTATCTATTTCACTGAGTTCAGACATGGATTCTTTAACCACAGCAATAATGGCTAAGCCAATAGGTAAAAGCATGATTGTGGTTGAAGTATTCATTATCCACATACTGAGCAAACAAGAACTGAGCATAAAGCCACCTATAATAGACTTGCCCCTTGTGCCTGTATATTTTAAAACGTTTAATGCCATACGTTTATGAAGATTACATTTTTGAATAGCTATAGAGAGAAAAAACCCTCCCAAGAAAAGAAAAATATTTTTATTGGCGTACGGTGCTGCAGTTGATTCAATATTTGCAACACCGAGTATAGGGAAAAAAACCAAAGGTATTAAGGCTGTAACTGCTATGGGAACAGCTTCTGTGGCCCACCAAATACCCATCCAGACAAAGATTGCTGCTGCTCTTTTAGCCTCTATGGGAAGTGATTCACTGGCTGGTATGACAAGAATAATCAGGGCAGCAACCAACCCTAAAATAAGTCCATATTTTGATTTTTTGTTTTCTGACATGACGCCTAAGTAGTGAAAATCTGGTCATAGAATACTACAGCTCATAATGGAAATCTGATAAGAATTCGATGAATTTTTTTGTCGATATAGAAAAAGCCACATTCTTTAAAAACATCAAATTTATATTGAATTCTAATTTTGGTAAAAGCTCAGTAATTTGTGAATTTGGCAAGCGGCTGGTTCTTGCAGTGTATTCATCTAAAATGGTATAACCAAAGCCATTATTGACCAATGATGCGGCCATTTGATAGTTGTCCGAACTGATGGTAGATTCTAGATGAAGTTTATTTTTCAAGATGTACTTATCTAGTTTCTTACCCAGTGGACTCTTAAAACTCAATTTAATAAATGGGAGTGATTTATATGTTTTGTCCTGATTATTTTTTGGTTCTAGGATCACAAAATTTCCCTTGGCTAAATTTATTATCCCGATTTCTTCATCTTCACTTTGATCTTGAGCTACAGCGATATCAAGCAAGGTGTCAGAAATATTCTTTCTAATATCGGCGTAGTGATTGCTTGAAATTTCAAAGTTTACATTAGGGTTCATCAGTTTAAATTGAGCAATGGCTTTAGGGAAAAAGTCTATCCCCAATGAGGGCGTACAAGCCACTCTCAGTCTGTCTACGGGAATTTCTGCTAAACCCTCTGAAATCTCATTGATATCAGTGAGCACATCTTCCATGATCGCAGTGTGTCTATAAAGAATATCGGCTTCAGGTGTTGATATTAATCTACGTTTTATTCTTTCAAAAAGGGGAAAACCAATCTGTTGTTCTGCGTGAGCAAGAACTTTACTGACAGAGGGCTGAGATACATTAAGCAATTTTGCAGCAGCTGTTACAGACCCTGTCTTGTAAACGTTATTAAAAACTTCTATGTGTCTAAGTCTCATCTCTAATGCACTTTAATTAATACTATTTATTTATATCATAACATAGACAAAAGATATGAATATACAATAAAGTAGAATGATTCATAACTTAGTAATTGTGGTGTTTTATGTTAGATTCAACTGAACATTTATTATTAATATGGGGAATATATAAAATGTCATTTTTAAGATTATCTATTATGTCTTTACTCTTATGTGTGGGTAATGTCTACGCACAAGAAGACACAGCAAGTAAATCATCCAGTGAAGTTGAAGAAATTACAGTCACAGGATCGCAAATTAAAGGCGCAAAAATTACCGGCTCACTGCCAGTTTCAGTCATAGAATTCGAAGACATTGAAGCTTTGGGTATTGATTCAGGTGAAGAGTTATTAGAAAACATAGCTGAAAACGGAATGAATCTGTTTAATGAGGCTGAGAATGCTTCAGGTGGTGTTAACGCAGCTAGGGGTGATATGGGTGCTTATAACTTGAGAAACATGGGTACTGGTAACACCTTAACTCTTCTTAACGGTAGAAGATTAGTCAATTCTCCTGGTTATCAAACTGAACTGATTGGTGGTGACTACGTTCCTGCCATTTCAGTTAATTCAAATTTAGTTCCAGTGTGGGGTATTGAGAGAATGGAAATTCTACGTGATGGTGCCTCAGCCATTTATGGTGCGGATGCTGTCGCTGGTGTTGTTAACTATGCGATGCAAAAAGATTTCGAAGGGTTTACCTTTAGAACTAAGTACGGTTGGTACGATCATTTTGATGCAGAAGATAAAACCTTTACTGCGAAATTTGGTAAAAACTTTAATAACGGCGCCACTAATATAAGTGTGTTTATGGACTATTATGATAGAGAGCCTATTAGGGCACAAGAAGATGCCAGATGGGGAAATTCAGATCATAGACAATGGACCACATGCGACCTTCCTGATGGCGTGGAAGCCTCAGGTCGTTGCTTAGATGCAGGAAACCCATGGGCAGGTTCTACTAGCTTTAGAAACACCAGTGCTAATAACTACTATGGTCAGTTTGATATGGTTACTTCCAGTGAACACGGCAGTAGCGACCCATACAACCACGTGTTCACCGATTCGAATGGTGAATTTGAAGTATTCCCTTTAGGGGATACTCGTTGCAGTAACCGATCCAGTCAAGGCGGAGAAGTGTTTGATACCGGTTATGGTACGTGTATAGCTGCAGACGGTAATGGCACAGAACGATATAATCTTTGGGGATTTACTGATGCTAGATCAGATTTACAAAGAACTAACATCTTTGTCTATATTAATCATGATTTAGGTAATGGTATAGAATCATTTACTGAACTAGGTTATTACACCTCTGAATATCTTTTAGCTCGGCATCCTTCGGCTCCTTTCTCATCAGTGAAACATAGAGTCGGGCCCGATAATTATTATCTCAATCAAATGACATTAGCAGACGGGACCGCACTGTTTGCTGGAAAACAACTTTACGTGGACAACTACCGATTTGCTGAGCGATTGAGAATGGTTGATGTGGAAAAAGAGACCATTCGTGTGTTGCAAGGCTTTAGAGGCAGTCTCGACGAGTGGGATTGGGAAGGAGCATTTGTTCACTCAAAAGCCACTTCGGATGATGTCACTCATGACAGAATTTCTAATACTCTTCTAAAAGAAGCACTCTGGGATTCAACGCCTGCTGCTTACAATCCATTTAGTGCAGGGGTCGATAGCAACATTGAGAGAACTCTTGTTGATATTTACAGATATGGTGAGAGTTCATTGACTATGTTTGATTTTAAGGTATCCAACAATGAGATCATGGAATTACCAGCAGGGCCGCTTGGGTTAATGTTTGGGATGGAGTTTAGACATGAAAAAGTTAGTGATGATCGAGACCCAAGACTTGATGGAACCATAGACTACTTTGATTATGAGAATGATCATTACCCTGAAGTAAGTGATGCTGTTAACTCAAGTCCGACAGGTGATGTTAGTGGTTCTCGTGATGTAACATCGCTATTTGCTGAGGCTCAAATACCAATAGCAGCAAATGTTAATGCTCAATTAGCTTTAAGGTATGAAGATCTTTCAGACGTGGAACGTACATTGGTTGGTAAGGTTGCCATTGGCTGGGATATAAATGACGTTGTTCTTTTCAGAGCGTCTGCTTCCACAGCCTTTAGAGCTCCAAATATCATTCAGATTAATGAAAAAATTGTTGTAAGAAGCGGTACTAGAAACGATTATGCAATGTATCGATTAGAGCAACTCACTGGACAAGATCAGGACGATATGAATTCAAGACTATCTATGCAAAGGCAAGCAACAGGGTCTTCTAATTTAGTCTCTGAAGAATCTGATAATACGTCTGTAGGATTTGTAATAACCCCAACTGGAGGTCTAGAAGGGTTAACCATCACAGCTGATTATTGGACAATAGAAAAAGAGAATACTATTGGCTTATTTGGTAGAGATAATCATACCGTTGAAGACATGTCGGTTCGCTTTGCCAATGGAACCAATGGTTGTGCTACCTTTATGGGTAACCCAGCAGTAGTCAGAAGTGCTCCAGATGAAGATCAAATAGCAGCTGCAGCAGCTGTAGGCGTGTGTCCATTTGGTAATGTTAAGCATGTTGAAGATAACTATTTGAACCTAGCTACCAGAACGATTGAGGGTTTTGATGTTGGTATTTACTACAACGTTGACACTAACTTTGGAGATATTGGTATTCGATACGTTGGCAGCTTTATTGATAAGTTTGAGCAAACACCAGGTGGTGAATTTGCAGCTCTTAAAGCCAAACAGGACGCAGGCGAAATACCTGCTGACATCCCTCTTGCTGGATTTGGTGATCTATTGTTAATGGATGGTAATTATGATGAGAAACATTCATTAAGAGTTTCCTGGAGAAAAGGACCAGTTGGCGCCTCACTCACAGCTTTGAGAAAAGGTGAGTTTTATCAAAACAGCCTGACTCGACCAGACGGGACGAGGTTTATCATTGATGCAATGACAACAATGGATTTAAGTCTAGACTATCGTTTTGATATCTCAGATTATGATGCCAAGGTAAGGCTAGCAGTTAAAAATATAGCTGATGAAAGAGCACCACTTGCAGATCGTTATTACGGTTACTTTGCAGATGCTCACCAAGATTTAGGCAGAAACTTTTATCTTGATTTTAGAGTCTCTTTCTAGAGCTTTAAACCCCAATAAAAAAGGGAACTTCGGTTCCCTTTTTTATATCTAATAGAACTTTGTGCAGTTAGAATTAGTTAATAAGGTTTTAGTTAATTATGATTATTAGATTTCTATCAGTATTTTTTATCTCTTTCAATGTTTGGGGCCAAAACTCCTATATTGATTATCAATCCCCCTATCATTCAACCATTAACAATAGCGGCATGGTGGTTTCGCAGAACATTGATTCTTCAAAGATTGGAATTGAGATTTTAAATAAAGGCGGTAACGCCATTGATGCTGCTGTCGCTGTTGGGTTTTCTCTGGCTGTGACTTTGCCTAGAGCAGGTAATTTGGGTGGGGGTGGATTCATGGTGTTTTATCTGAAAGAGAGGGATGAAATTTTTGCAATTGATTACAGAGGTCAAGCTTCCAGAAACATCAACCTTAAGGATATATTTAATGTCGATTTGCCCAAGAACTATGAACAAGCAGATCGAGATATTGTTAGGTTCGGGTATAAAGCTTCTACAGTTCCTGGGACAGTCTCAGGCTTAATTGAGGCCCATAAGAATTTCGGAAAGTTACCATTATCTGAAATCTTAATTCCCGTGATTAGACAAGCTACAAAAGGGATTATTGTGTCCTATGATCTAGAGCAAGCAATTAAAAGTTCGCCTCAGTTATACCAAGACCCAGAATCAAGAAGAATATACTTTAGAAATGGTAACCCTATTAGCGAAGGGTCCTTAATGAAAAGACCTGATTTAGCAAGGACCCTAGAGGTACTGTCTGCTAAAGGTGCACAAGCTTTTTACCAGGGGGAAATTGCAGAAAAGTTTATTCTTGCAATGGGGTTAAATAAGGGGTTTATCACATCAGATGATCTACAAAATTACAAATCAAGATTCACAACACCCATTGGCATCAATTACAGAGGCAATAAGATATACACTCATGGTCCGCCATCAGGAGGCGGTATTACGTTATTAAGTGCTTTAAAAATATTAGAAAATTTTAATCTCAAAAAATACAAAAGCAATTCGGCAACCACATATCACTTGTTAGCTGAAGCTCTAAGAAGAGGGCACAACAATAGGTCACATCATGTTGGGGACCCCAGTTTTTATGACACTCCAATCGATGAATTCCTTTCTACAAAAAGAACCAAAGAACTCGCGAGAAGCATAAATTTTAAAAAGGCTTCGTTAGCTTCTCAAATAAAACCATTGAGTGTTAAGCAGGAGTCAAAGGACACAACTCATTTTTCTATTATTGATAACCAGGGTAATGCAGTGTCAAATACTTATACTTTAGGGTATTCATTTGGTTCAGGAGTTACGATTCCAGGGACGGGTATCCTCATGAATAATCAAATGAATAATTTTGCCTATAGGTATGGAGATAAATCCATCCAAGGCAGGGTTGCTAGTCCAGGCAATAGATTTCAACCTGGAAAAAGACCAATGAGCACCATGGCCCCAACAATTATCTTTAATCAAAATGATCAACTGACATTAATTACAGGTTCGCCAGGTGGTTCTTTTATCCCTGCCGCTATTCTAAGAGTTATTACTGGGATTATTGATTTTAATCTTAATATTGGTGAGGCCACAATGTTGCCTAGATTACATAAGGATTGGCCTTATGCTGGTTTGGATCATGAGTCAACTGTTAGCTCAGATATTTTAAAGACTTTGACTAAATTAGGTCATCGCACTGAATTATCAAAAACCATGGGAAGCACGCAAAGCATTCATATTAATAATGGTCTAAATCATGGTTATGCTGATTTGAGAAGGCCAAACTCAGGGGTTGCTATTCAAACAGATTAGTCATCTGTAATTAAATTTAATGTAAAATATTATTTATGGAACTAAAAATCATTTACTGGGCTGTATTACTTGTAACCTTTTTAGGTATTTATCTACTGGGTTCACGAACCGATTTCAAACTTTGGGTCAGAGTAATGGTCGCTTTGCTTCTGGGTGCCATTATTGGACTTATCTTTGGCGATCTTGCTCAATCTTCAAAATGGATTGGCGATCTGTTTGTTCGATTTATTAGAATGCTAATTGTGCCTCTTATTTTTACCTCTCTAGTTGCTGGAGTGGTTTCTATGGGCGATCCAAAACGGCTTGGTTCGATTGGAATTAAAACCATTACTTTGTATTTATTGACCACATTGTTTGCCATTATTATTGGTTTGACGCTTGGAACTATTTTTAATCCTGGGGCAGGAATTGATTTGAGCGGTGTAATTCCTTTTGAAACTGCTAGTTCATCTATGAGTGTCTCAGATAGATTATTTGGGATTGTGCCTACTAACCCAATATCATCATTAGCGGATGGTGAAGTATTGCCAATTATATTCTTCTCTATTCTTTTAGGTATCGGCATTATATTGGGCGGTGAAAAGACTAAAACTTTAGGAGATGTATTTTCTTCAGCAGCTGAGGCTGTTCTCAAAATCGCACATTTAGTAATGCAATTAGCTCCCTACGGTGTTCTGTCTCTAATTGCTTGGGTTTCAGGTACTATGGGCCTTGCAGCTTTACAGAATCTTTTTGTTTTAACCGTTATCCTTTACGCAGGCTGCCTGTTTCATATGATATTTGTATACGGAGGATTAATTCGTCTAGTTGCTGGATTACCCTTAGGTAAGTTCTTCAAAGGTATTATTGATGCACAAGCAGTGGCTTATTCAACTTCATCAAGTTCAGCAACTCTTCCAGTAACACTACAATGTGTTCAAGAAAACTTAGGAGTCAATAAAACCGTTGCTTCTTCTGTTCTGCCTCTTGGTGCTACCATTAATATGGACGGTACGGCACTCTATTTAGGAATAGTGGCTTTATTTTCAGCACAAATATTTGGTGTTGAATTATCTTTTGCTGATTATTTTCTCATTGCAATGACGGCAACACTAACTTCTATTGGGACAGCGGGCATCCCATCGGCTTCTTTGTTTCTTCTAGCTACGGTTCTTTCAGTCATAGGGATAACAGATGCACAGACTGCCCTTATTGTCGGATTCGTTTTACCATTTGATCGAATCTTAGACATGGCTAGAACTGTTGTTAATATTACTGGAGATGCAACGGTTTCAGTCTTAGTTGCTAAATCAGAGGGTGAAATAGATGAAACAAAGTTTCGCAATGAATCTGTCATCTAATGAGATACTTTGGCCATGAGAAGAACTAAAATTATTGCTACATATGGCCCTTCACTAGAAGATCCTAAGATACTCACTAGAGTGTTAGAAACGGTTGATGTCATCCGCATTAATTTAGCACACGGCAGTTGGGATGAGGGCAGTGATCAGAATAACGAGAAAACAATAAAACTGATCCAAAAAGCTGCTGAAAAAATTAAAAAACCTATAGCAATTCTAGTTGATTTGAAGGGAAATAAAATTCGCATAGGTGATGTTAAAGACCATGTTTTGAATCTAGAAAAATCGTCGATTCTCACTATTCATTTTACAACTGAAAAAGTTGCTAAAAAAGAAAATGAGATTGTTATCAATGCTGAGCACTGTTTCGAGATAATTTCACTAGAAGACACGATTCTAATGGATGACGGTATCATCAAGCTTCGAGTCGATAAAATTTCTGAAGCTGAGAAAACCCTGCAATGTGAAGTTATTGATGGAGGATTACTAAGAAGTAATAAAGGCTTTGAAGTTGAGGGTAAGATAATCAATCAAACAGGTCTCGGTGATGATGACAAGAATGATATTAGGAGACTTGCTAAATTAGGAGTGGACTGGATTGCTTTATCATTTGTAAATGAAGCAAGTGATATTAATCAAGCCAGAGAAGTACTATCAGAGTCAGCTAGCTCTATAAATCTTATTGCAAAAATCGAACGAATGGATGCTCTTAAGCAACTCTATTGGATTATCAAAGCGAGCGATGGAATCATGGTTGCCAGAGGTGATTTGGCTCTCCAATCAGGCCCTGGCGAGTTAACAGGTTTACAAAAAAATATTATTAAACAAACTGTTAAGGGCAAGAAAGTTGTTATCACCGCAACTCAAATGATGGAATCTATGATTTCAAACCCAAGCCCAACACGAGCTGAAATGACCGATGTATCCAATGCTGTCTTGGATGGAACGGATGCAGTTATGTTATCTGCTGAAACTGCTATAGGTGATTATCCAGTTGAAACTGTTCAGGCAATGGATGAAGTGTGCAAAGGCGCAGAAACTTATCATCAAACGATTTCAGGAAAAGACGAATTTGAATATTCAGAACTGCAATATGTAGATCATGCTATTGCCCTAAGTTCTATGAGTATTGCAAGAAATATGGATATTAAGGCCATCGTGACACTTACAGAATCAGGTTCAACTGCCCTAATGCTGTCAAGAGTAAGGTCTGAGATACCTATTTATGCATTCACACGTAATATCGATACACAAAGACGCGTTGCTCTCTACCGCGGTGTTATCTCCTATCCTTATCTATTTAATGTAGACAACATGAAGGATGTAATCAAAGAGATTAGAAAAGAGCTTCTTAGTTCAAATCTAGCCAATGCTGGGGATTTTATTATCATCACTTCAGGTTTACCATTAAAAGTGTCTGGTGGAACAAACTCTCTACGAATCATTAAAATCTAATTTATAATAAATTTCTTTTACAAGGTTTTATTTAGTAATACAATCTCATTTTCTATACATCAAGCTTAATTATGAATTATCAAAAAGTCGGTATAAGCGCTCTTTCAACTTATGTTCCCCCTTATCGTGTGGACCTAGAAAAGTGGTCTGATTGGACACATCAATCATGGGAAAAAATTAAGCAAGTTGTGGGAACGGGCTTTAGAATGTTAGGCCCAAATCAAACCATCTACACCATGGCTGCAAATGCGGTTCTTGATTTAATATTATCGAATAAGGTTAACCCCTCTGAAATTGGTTTTCTAGCTCTAGGGACTGAATCAAGCACTGATAACTCAGCTGGCTCGATCATTATTAAAGGCATGTTAGATAAAGAGTTAAAAAATAGATCTATGCAACCAATTTCCAAGAACTGTGAAGTTCCTGAATTCAAGCAAGCTTGTCTCTCAGGTATATATGCTGTGAAGAATGCAGTTCGTTTTATAAAAACTGATGCACCGTCATTAAAAGCTATTGTTGTGTGTTCCGATATTGCTCTATATCAGTTGGGAGCCAGTGGTGAACCAACGCAAGGTGCAGGAGCTGTTGCTGTTCTTATTGAATCAAATCCAAAAATAGCTGAGGTAAAGACTGTAGAATCTGGCTCGGCTTCTGATTATCGCCATTTAGATTTTAGAAAACCCATCCACTACAGAGCAAAACAAGCCAATGGACATTCTGATTTTGATCTTGATCTGCCTATTTTTAACGGTACATACTCATCTTCCTGCTATATTGATGGCACCATTAATGCTCTAGATAATATGGCATCAAAAAACTCCGAACATTTATCAGACCATTTGAGGCAAGTTACCGCAGTGTTTATGCATCGTCCGTTTCATAGAATGCCAATGACAGCATTTTCTATTGCCTATTTATATGCTTTAGGAAAAGGCGGGGTTAATGATCATGAGGAATTAGAAGAATACACTAATATTGCAGATGTTAGTTTCAACGATATTCTGACTGAATTTAACAATAAACCTAATGTTAGTGATTTTCCTGATAATGATATTAATCGTAATCCTTTCCCCATCGCTAGTAAGGTAATGAAGGCTTTACATAATGACTCTGCTTTTCAGAAAAAGGTTCTAACTAAGCTTAGTTTTGGTCAAGATCTTACAATGGAAATGGGTAATATTTATTCAGGATCAGTTTTTGGTTGGCTTTCAGCAGGCCTAGAAGAGGCAAGCAAAAAAGGATTGGATTGGTCAAATAAAGAAGCTCTTATTATTGGCTATGGAAGTGGAGATGCTGCGGAAGTTATCCCAATTATTTTTGCTGAAGGCTGGGAGCAAGCAGTCCAAATATCTCCTTTCTCATTGGCGTTTGAATCATCTATTGATTTATCACATGAGCAATACATCAAACTCCGTTCAGAGAAAACAACTAATGGTATTGACTATCATTTAAACAATCAATTTGTGGTCAACAAGGTTGGGACAGAAGAAAGAGATGATTTTCAGGATGCGGGCATAGAGTATTACGAATACTTAAATTAATTTAAGTATTTTTTATACCAAGCCAGATACCGTTCCAGAACATCTTTATTGTAGCTTGGAGTTGAGAACGAATGATGCTCGCCAGGGTAAACAACCAGTTCTGTTGGAATATTTAAATGCTTTAGAGCTTGATACATTTGTTCTGAACCAATTAAGGGGACGTTATAGTCTTTTTCTCCTACCAAGAAAAGTGTTGGTGTGACTATCTTATTTGCATTTAAAAAGGGGTGGGAAACTCTTAGCCACGTCTCAGTATTATCCCAAGGAGTGCCCATTTCAGTAATGTATTCTCTTATGTATTGATCATCACCAAAACCACTGAGTATATTTGCAATACCAGCTCCTGAGGTAGCTGCTTTGAAACGCTGATCTTTAGCAATGACATAATCTGTCAGCATGCCACCATAACTCCACCCACCTAAGCCCAATCTATTCTCATCTATGTAACCGAGTGAAATCGCATAATCAGCTAATTGACTAATATCATCAGCATCTACATTACCCCAATCAGCAAAGATCACTTTTTGAAAATCTAAGCCTCTACCTGAGCTACCTCTGGGGTTGGTTACCATAACCACATAGCCATTAGCCGCAAACAACTGCCAATCATATCTAAAGTGAAGTCCATATTGTGAGACAGGACCACCGTGCATCCTTATGATTAAGGGGTATTTTTTTGATGGATCAAAATTAGCAGGCTTGATCATCATTCCAAATAATTCTTCACCATCAGTAGCTGTGAAAGAAATAGTTTCTGTTTCTAAGATTTTTCTTGATGATAAGAGTTCAGAATTATGATGAGATTGTTGACTGAGATTACCATCATCATAGAAAAAAACTTCATCCGGTGAATAAGTGCTAGAGAGGATTAAACCTATTTTTCCATTTCTAACCACATAGTTTTTTTCCCATCCAGAAATATAATAATTAGGTGGTGTAATTCTTGAGATCTTTTGATCCTTTAGCGAATACTTTGCCAATTGACTTTTCATATTGTCCTCTATGACAAAATATATATTTTGTCCATCATCGGACCATTGTGGTGAGGTTGTATTGCGGTCTAACTCTTTTGTTAGTATAGAGTTTGTTTTTGTCTCCAAGTCTATGACAGCTAACTCTGTCAGTGCATACCATACAAGCGCAGGGTCACCACCATAAAGGTAAGCAATTTTCTTACCATCAGGGCTCCATTGAGGTTTGGAGGATGCTGAATCTGCTCCAGGGGCGGTAGTTAACTGAATAGGGTCTTCAATTGAATCAAGCTCAAGAACATAAATATCATAATTATCAGTTCGATCCATGTCACCAGTTTTTGTTACATAGGCAATTTTTTTATTATCTGGGGACCATGATGGGAGAATCTCATTAGAGCTTCCTTTAGTTAGTTGTTTTGTGGTTCTGCTTTTAATATCCAATAGGTAGAGATGTTGTCTTTCATCGCCTAAAAAATTATTTCTATCTTGTTTAAAATGATATCGATCTATGACAATTGGTTCTGGGGTTTTGATGCTATTTTTGTTTGTTTTTTTATCACTGGTTTTAAATTCAGCAACCAAGATCATTTTCTTCCCATCTGGGGACCATTCAAAATCATTGATATTTGCTTTGAGTCTTGTGATTTGTCTTTTTACTAAATTTTTAGTATTGATTGTCCATATTTGTTGATAATCTGAATACTTACCTCTTCCTGGTGCTAAATATCCTAGTAATATGTCATCCGGAGAAAATCTAGTTTTTCCAACCCAGTGATTACCTTTGAGAAGAATTTTTTCTTTATTATTATTTAAATCTAGTAACCAGATATCGTTACGGTAGTGGTCTTTTTTTTTATCCACAGATGAAACAGAATAAACCATTAGATTGGCTGAGTGAGAAACATCAATTGAGCTTATGTCTTTGAGTTGATTTAGATCGTTAAGCGTTATTTTCTCTTTAGGCAATTCAGAGGATTGGCTTGCATCGATAGAAGCCAGAGAAAGAAAAATACTTAAGAACAATGTAGAGAATTTTATATATTTATTCATAACCTTAATGATAATGATTTCTAAGAGTTTTAACCATTGAAAACACAAAGATAGGGCTTAAAATCAAAATAGGGGGTGACATTAATAAAATCAAATCCATCGCTGTTCGATTACTGCCAATAATAAATAAGCACGCAGGAATAATAGCTAAAACAAAGGCCCAGAATAAACGGCTTGATCGAGTAGGCTCTGAATAATTGATTCCTGTTTTTCTAATATGAGATGCGAGGATGTAGGAGACAGAATCATATGAGGTTGCAATAAAAATAACGACAATTAAACAATAAGTGAAAAGAAAAACCTTACCAAAAGGTAAAGATAAAATAACTTTTGTAGCAGCGACTTGATGCCCCTCATTTGCTAGAATGCTTGAGACTTCCATTTGACCTGATAGCTCAAGATTTATGGCGTAATTACCCATAATCGCAAAGAATAGAGTACAACCCAAACTACCTAAAATTAACATACCAAGAATAACTTCTCTTAACGTTCTGCCTTTTGAAACTCTGGCAACAAATAATCCCACTTGAGGCCCAAGTGCTAGCCACCATGCCCAGTAAAAAATTGACCAGTCATCAGCAAATTTTGATTTTTCGATAATACCTAAGGTATTCATACCAGCAAAGTTAATAGCCAATTCTTTAAATGCACTATAGGTTAATATGAGTATTTCTTTTGTTGGTCCTAGAATTAAAATAAACATTAAAAATATCAATGCCAGAATGACATTAATATTACTGATTAATCGGATGCCGTTATATATACCTTTATAGACGCTGTAACCAAAGAGCATGGTGCATAAAGCTAACATGCTTAAATCAAGCATCAGATTATGCTCCAGATTAAATAACTCAGAAACTCCAGCTCCTATAACAGGGACATACATACCTAAGGTTCCACCACTGGCTCCAATGAGCACTAAGACAAAAATAAAATCAACTAAACGTCCAATAACAGAATGTTCTACTAAGCTATTTGAATGAGATCTTAAACCCGAGCTAAGCCTAAGAGACCCAAGTTTATAATGATAGTAAGGAACTGCTATGGTTATTGTGGGAATCAAATACAAAGCCCAACCACTTAAACCCCAGTGAAACATTCCATAGGCTGAAGCCAGATGATAGGCTCTCTCAGAATAAGCTTCGATTCCAAAAAGAGATTGATTGACGTAATAAGCCCACTCAACCACACCCCAATAAAGTATTCCTCCTCCTATACCTGAGCAAAACAACATCGATGACCAGCTCAAGTTAGTGTATTCAGGGGTTGAATCTTCCCCTCCAAGTCGATAACCACCATATTTGGTCATGCATAGAGATATCATAAAGATTACTGTTAATAAGGTGAAGACCATATAAGTAGACCCAAAAACATTTACAATATTTTGGTAAGTCTCACGAATAAAAGTTTCTGTTTCGGCAGGAAATAACACCATGGGAATGGTAATTACTGCAATGGCCAGTAACACACTAAATACTGTGAATTTATCTGTTGAGTTATTGTTCAATTTGTTCGATGGGTAAGGGCTCTGGTGGCGATTCCTGTTTCGCCATGTCACTAACCATGAAGAACTCAAACATGACAATAAAAATGAAAATTAAGAAAAACACAACTAGGGTAATAATGGTTTCTTTCATAGGCAATTTCTAAACAAACAAGTCTGGATTTTTCATTAAATAAATCGGGTTTTTAATTATGTGTGTATTATATTACTTAAATTACTGAGGTATAGGTAGATTTCAAATGAAACCTGAAGATATAGATAGGACAGATGGAAAATTACCCCAAAAAGAATTGGGTTCATTGAATCCTATTCCTGCTAAGTCCATGCAAGAGCAGAGACGATTACAAATAGAACGCTTGGCTGCTGGTTTTAGGTTGTTTGCTTTGTATGGTTTTGATGAAGGGTTAGCGGGACACATCACGCTTAGAGACCCAGAATTTAAAGACCATTTTTGGGTTAATCCTTTGGGCATGAATTTTAAACATATTTCAGTTTCTGACCTACTATTAGTCAAAGAAGACGGGACCATTATTCAAGGTGATCGACCCATTAATCCAGCCGCTTTTTATATACATTCATCCATTCATAAGGCAAGACCTGATATTAATTCAGCAGCTCATGCTCATTCCATATACGGCAGAACTTTTTCCACATTAGGCAAATTACTGGATCCAATTACACAAGATGCATCCATGTTTTTTGAGGAACAGTCTATTTATTCAGATTACGGTGGTGTGGCTTTTGATAAAAACGAGGGAGAGGGGATCGCTAATGCTTTAGGCGATAAAAAAACAGTTATTCTTCAAAATCACGGGCTCTTGACCACAGGAACAAATGTGGATGTTGCGATTTGGTTGTTTATTTCTATGGACAAATGTTGTCAGAGTCAATTAATTGCTGAAGCTGCAGGTAAACCAACTATTATTCCAGACAAAACAGCGCGTCATGCCAAAGCCCAAGCTGGGAGTGAAATGATTTTATGGGCAAGTTTCCAGCCGTTATATGATTTAATATATAAAATAAACCCAGATTTCTTAGATTAAAAATGATGCAACAAACACTTAAATCACAACAGCTAAAATCTATTTCAGAACCAATCCCTGATCTTAGGGTTCGCCTTAATCGCCTCGATC
>LWDU01037452.1_pt1 | contig 22500 bp, 26 predicted proteins | sample 727161 | NCBI WGS metagenome assembly LWDU01 (sample SAMN04566230, study PRJNA314399) | hydrothermal vent metagenome | isolation source: deep sea hydrothermal plume seawater | place: Mexico: Gulf of California, Guaymas Basin | collected 2004-07-11
AAAGCCACAGATTGCGTGCGCCGTGATGATGCGGGTGCGTGGATCCATAGCATCAGCGGGTATCGCGCCCAGCTCAATGAAGGCGACGAACTCGGTGAGCACTGTCTTGATACCCATAAGCGAGCCGGAAAGCGGCGCCTCGCTCCATGGCACGCCAATCATGTACATGAGCGGTGAGAAGATCCAGCCAAGCACGCGCTGGATCGACAGCGGCTCGCCGCCCACCGCAGGCAGCGCGCCGAGACCGGCATTCACCAGCCAGAGCAGCGCCAGCGCCGCGATCAGCATGGTCGCGATATTGAGAACGATCTGGAGACCATCGGCTGCGCCCGTCGCGAAGGCATCCATGGTCGAATTGTACTTGAAGTCCGGCTCATGGGCGCGCTCGGATGGATCCGTCACAGCCGCCGGCGCGGCAATGATTGAAGCGGTCAGGAGCTGGGCCAGCGGGTTGGCCATCACGCCGTCTAGGAAAGTCGTATAGATCACCAGCACTGAGCCAGCGATCGTCGCGAAGCCTGCCGTCATCAGGATGAAGATTTCAGACCGCGTCATCCCCTTGATGTACGGCTTCACCAGGACCGGGGCTTCGGTCATGCCCATGAAGACGTTGGCCGAGACGGCAAGCGAGGTTGCTCCGCCGAGGCCCATCAGCTTGCGGAAAATGAAAGCAAAGCCTTTCGTAATCCAACGCAGGATATGCCAGTGCCAGAGGATCGCAGACAGCGCGGCGACCACGATCACCACAGGCAGGATCTGGAAGAAGAAGAGTGGCGGCGCGTCGCCCGTCATGATCGCACTGGCAGCCTGGTTGTCACCGACATAACCAAACACAAAGCTGGTACCGTTACGGGTGGCTTCCTGAAGGGCGTCGACGATGAAGTTCGCCTTGAACAGAAGGTTGCGTACGAAGGGTATGCCGAACAACACGAGCGCGAATGCGAACTGCATGGCCACCGCGCCCAGCACAAGCCTGAGTGGAAACTGGCTGCGCTTTTCAGAAAGGCCCCAGCCTATTGCGAAGATCAGCGCGATCCCGAGAAGTGCGCGCGCATTGTCCCAGCCCCATTCCATCCGGCTAACTCCCTGATGCCCTCTATCCTTAACTGCCTTATCGCGCGTCCTGCGTATCCACCAGACCCGGGAGTCAGATCATCTGTCGGAACGGTGCGTCTGCCAGCACGTTGTTCAAGGGTACGCAAACACTGAAAAGAAGGAGCGATCATGAAACGCAAGACTTTCACCCCGCTACGCGACCAGAAGGTCAATATGGAGCCACGCCCTGTAACGACGGACAAGGTGGACGGCGTCATGAACTCCTCAGCCCCGCTGGACGAGAAAATGGAAAAGCTGAATGACCTTCGCCAAAGCCACAGCGACTGGGCCAACCGTCAGCCGGAAACTGATGGCAAGCCGTTGCTTCGCTATATCGATGAAGCTGTGAAGCGCCTCCTCCATGACGACAAGCTGGAGCAAAAGGTCGAAACGGCCTGATCCACAAATTACCAGACCAAACAAGAAGCCGCGGACGCCAGAATGGCCCCGCGGCTTTCTTTTTATGCTTGTCTCAAGAGGCTAGCCGAGCTTGCAGACGCAGATCTTGTTACCGTCGGGATCGCGGAAATAGGCGCCATAGAAGGTCGGCATGCGCTTGCCGGGTTCGCCGTCTGGCGTCGCACCAAGTTCGATGGCTTTCGCATACGCCTTGTCGACGGTCTCATCATCCGCGCACGCCAGCGCAGGCATGACCCCATTGCCAACCGTGGCAGCGTTTTCGTCGTAGGGGCCGCCGATCGCCAGCATGGGCTGGCCGGGGCCTGTGCCATAGAAATAGAGACGGCCATTGTCGAAAAAGCGCTTTGCGCCAATCGTCGGCATGAAGCCGTCATAGAATTCCAGGGCTTTCTCGATATTGTTTGAGCCGAGCGTCACATAAGCGAGCATGTCAGTCCTCCTTGCTGATCTTGAGCGCTGTTGCAGCATGCCGGGCTCACGCCAGCAAGCACTTCCCCAGCGCGAATGCTTGACGTTTACGTGAGCGGGTGCTGCAAGGCTGACCGTCAAGTTTTACCTCAGTCAGGAGATATACCCCATGGCAGACATTCGTTTTGACGGCAAAGTCGCTATCGTCACCGGTGCAGGCGGCGGTCTTGGCCGTTGCCACGCGCTCGAACTCGCCCGCCGCGGCGCCAAGGTCGTCGTGAACGATCTCGGCGCGTCAATGGACGGATCGGGGGGCAGCTCGGCAGCGGCCGATGAAGTCGTCAAGGAAATCGAAGCGCTTGGCGGCGAAGCCATTGCGAACGGCTCTTCGGTCACCGACGACGCTGGCGTCAAAAAGATGATCTCTGACGCCATGGACAAATGGGGCCGCATCGACATCCTGATCGCCAATGCTGGCATCCTGCGCGACAAGTCATTCTCCAAGATGACGATGGAAGACATCCAGCTCGTCGTCGACGTGCACCTGATGGGCTCGTTCAAGCCGATCAAAGCTGCCTGGGACATCATGAAGGAGCAGAATTTTGGCCGTATCGTCGTGACGACCTCTTCGACCGGCCTCTACGGCAATTTCGGCCAAGCCAACTATGGCGCCGCCAAGCTCGGCCTCGTTGGCATGATGAACACGCTGAAAATCGAAGGCGCGAAGAACAACATCAAGATCAACGCGGTCTGCCCGGTCGCTGCGACCCGCATGACCGAAGGCCTGATGCCTGAGGAAGTCCTGAAACAGCTGAAGCCGGAATATGTCACGCCGGGCGTCATGAACCTCGTCAAGGAAGACGCCCCGACCGGCATGGTCCTGTCGGCTGGCGCTGGCGCTTTCTCTATGGCGGAAATCGTCGAAACCAACGGCGCCTTCGTTGGTCAGGGCGACGCCCTCACGGCCGAAGCTGTTGCGGCCAAGTGGGACCAAATCACCGACAAGTCGACCCAGACGCACTTCAACGCTGGCGGCGAACACGGTCAGAACATCTTCCGCCTCCTCGCTGAGGGCGCAAAAGGCTAGTTCAGCCACACAACCCAAAGATTGAGGGCCACGCCCGCAGCTTGCATTCAGGCTGCAGGCGTGGCCCTATCATTCTCAGCCAAACCGTTTCGGAGGAAATGACATGCGCCTTGCCCTTCTGACCGCCAGCCTGTTCCTGCTTGCTGCCTGCCAGCCAGAGCCAATCCCTGTTGATGGCGACCCAGCATCGCGCCCAGCCGACACGCCTCGGGCGGAAGGTGAAATGTGTGGCGGCATCGCAGCGATCCAGTGTGGCGAGGGTCTCTACTGCACGAAGCCAGTTGGCCAATGTGTCAACACCGCCGACGGCTCCGGCATCTGTGCCCCGCGCCCTGAAGTGTGCACCCAGCAGTACGATCCGGTCTGCGGCTGCGATGGTAAGACTTACGGCAATGCGTGCACAGCGGCGGCTGCCGGCGTCGACGTCGCTTCACAGGGCGAATGTCCCGCAGACTGAAACTGGCGCTAAAGCGCTTCAGCGAGCCCCTCTACGAGCGGCAGGAGCGGTTCAGCGAGCGGTGAATGACTGCGCGCGCCGTCCTTGGTGACGATACGTAGAGTCTGGCGACCGTCTACACCGATCACCGGCGCAACAACCTTGCCGCCCGCAGACAACTGCGCGAGAAGATCGTCAGGTATTTTCGTGACTGCGCCAGTTACGAGGATACGGTCGTAAGGCGCATGCTCGCGCCAGCCGCTAAACCCGTCTGCCTGACGAAGACTGACATTCCGGATGCTCAGCGCCTCCAGATTGCTGCGCGCGGCGTCGACCAGCGTCTTGAAGCGATCAACCGCCCAGACCTTGCCCGCGACTTTCGCCATCAGTGCAGCAGTATAGCCGCTACCGGCGCCTATGAGCAGGTAGCTTTCCTTGCTGCCCGGCATCATTTCCAGCGCGGTGAGCAGCTGCGCAATGGTCAGCGGCTTGGGCAGAACCTGACCGCAAGGCAGCGGCAGGACGGCATCCTCCACCGCCAGCTTATGCAGCGATTTGGCGATAAAATCACGCCGATCAACCGTTTCCATTGCTGACAGCACGGCATCGTCCCGAATGCCCTGCTGGCGGAGCTGCAGTATGAAGCGAGCGGCGCGGAACGGGTCAGTGCTCACTGTTTCCACTCGGCCTTGAGGGTTTCGAGGTAACGGTTGTGGGTCAGGTCCACATGGAGCGGCGTGACGGAAATGCGCCCCTCATAGATCGCCCTGAGATCGGTGCCTTCCGGTGGACGCGACAGCCTGCCTTTGAAGCCAATCCAGAAATAGTCATTGCCGCGCAGATCCTCGCGCCGTTCGGTGTGGATGATCTGCTCGTCGCGAAAGCCCTGACGGGTGATCTCAATGCCAGCGACATCGTCTGGCTCGCGGTCCGGGAAGTTGATGTTCATCACGACATCATCCGGCCAGCCCTTCTCAATCAGCGGCTTGATGACCCTGGCGCCCCAGCTTTTCGAGGTTTCCCAAGGCAAGGAGCCGCGCTCACGAAAGCTCTGCGCCTGGCTTAGCGCGATGGACGGCACACCGAGATGCATGCCGAACATGGCGCCTGCTATCGTTCCCGACAGGCTTGTATCTTCCGCGATATTCTGACCGCGATTGACGCCGGACAGGATGAGGTCGGGCTTTTCTGGCATCAGGTCATGGACCGCCAGAAGCACACAGTCAGTCGGCGTGCCCATCACCGCCCAGCATTTCTCTCTCACTTCGCGCGTGCGTACCGGCTGGGTCAGCGTGATAGAGCGCGACTGGCCCGATTGTTCGACTTCAGGCGCCGCAATCCAGATATCGTCGGAGAGTTCTCTCGCAATCGACTCCAGCACCGATAGCCCAGGCGCATGGATCCCGTCATCATTGGTGAGGAGAATTCTCATCCAATCACCTCAAGCCCGGCCATATAGGGCCGCAGCACAGCCGGGACGCCAATCGTGCCATCCTCGCGCTGATAGTTTTCCAGAACCGCAACAAGCGTACGGCCAACTGCGAGGCCTGAACCGTTCAGCGTGTGCACGAATTCAGGCTTCGGCTTTGGATTGTCAGCGCTCGGCGCGGGACGCCAGCGGGCATTCATCCGGCGGGCCTGGAAGTCCCCGCAATAGGAACACGAGCTGATCTCACGATAGGTGTCCTGGCTCGGCAGCCAGACCTCAAGGTCATAGGTTTTGCGGGCACCGAAGCCCATATCGCCGGTACAGAGCATCATCCGCCTGTAAGGCAGCTCCAGACGCTCCAGGATCGTCTCGGCGCAGCGCGTCATCCGCTCCAGCTCTTCCAGCCCTTCCGCCTCATCCTTCACGATGGAGACAAGCTCGACTTTGTTGAACTGGTGCAGACGGATCATGCCCCTCGTGTCACGCCCGGCACTGCCAGCTTCTGAACGGAAGCAGGGCGTATGCGCAGTCATACGGCGCGGCAGGCTGTCGCCCTCAAGGATTTCTTCGCGAACCGTATTCGTCAGTGAAATTTCGGATGTCGCAATCAGCCACATGCCATCGGTTGTCTCAAAGGAATCCTCACCGAATTTCGGCAGCTGGCCCGTGCCCTCAAGGGCATCGGGGCGCACGAGAAATGGCGGGCTGGTTTCCTGATAGCCATGCTCGCCGGTCTGGACATCCAGCATGTAATTCGCGAGCGCGCGCTCCAGCCGCGAAAGCTGGTGGCGCAGGACGACGAAGCGCGAGCCAGACATCTTGGCGGCCGTCTCGAAGTCCATCATGCCAAGGGCTTCACCGAGGTCGGCATGGTCCTTTGGCGCAAAGGCGAGCGCGGTTGGCGTGCCAACTTTCTTCTGCTCAGCATTATCTGCCTCGTCCTCGCCTTCCGGGACTTCATCCAGAGGCAGGTTCGGCAGGCCAAGAATCAGGCTGTCCAGCTCCTTGCGGGCAGCAGCTTCCTGTTCGCCAGCGGCCTCGATCGTCTCCTTGGCCTTGGCGACTTCATCGCGCAAGCGTTCGAATTCGGCCTCATCGCCGCTCGCCTTTGCCTTGCCGATCAGCTTGGAATTGGCGTTGCGTGCGCTTTCGGCTTCCTGCTTGTCCGTCAGCGCCTGACGCAGCGCCGCGTCATGGGCGAGGATGTCATCGACCTTGTCGCCAAGGCCGGACGCCCGCCGGTTCCAGGCCTTGCGGAAGTGATCGGGGTTCTCACGAATGGCGCGAAGATCGAACATTGGATGGGCTTTCAGGCAGTTCTTTGTGTCTTGCCGATGCGTCTAGTCTAATTGGGGCGCAAGCGGAACCGTCTGAACTGAACCTCTGGCCGTCAATCTTTGCCAGTGTCTATCGCTTCGTCCTCAGCTGCCTTCTTCTCCATCATGGAGACGCAGATGATCGATATCTCGTAGAGCAGGAACACAGGCACAGCCAGCATGACCTGAGAGATGAGGTCGGGCGGCGTGAAAAAGGCTGCAGCGACCAGAATTCCGACGACAGCATACTTGCGGCCAGAGCGCAGCGTATCACTGCCAACGATACCGGCTCGCCCCAGCAGGCTGAGCACGACGGGCAGCTGGAAGCTTAAACCAAACGCCAGCATCAACGCCATGACCAGTGAGAGGTATTCCGAGACCTTGATCTGCGGCGTGATGGCCGCGCGGCCTTCAGAAGCCTGTTGCTCGAATGAGAGTGCGAAATTGGAAATCAGGGGCAGCATGACCCAGTAGACGAACAACGCACCCAGTGTGAACAGGACCGGGGCGGCAATCAGAAATGGAAGGACTGCGCCCTTCTCCCGTTTGTAGAGGCCCGGCGCCACAAATGAATATATTTGCCAGCCCATCACCGGGAAGGCGACGAAGACGCCAGCGAATAGCGCCAGCTTGAGCTCGACAAAGAACACTTCCAGCGGCGCGGTATAGATCAGCTCGAACCGCGTCTCACCGCGCTCGATTTCCGCGACCTGAACCAGTGGGTCGAGCAGGATATTGTAGAGCGGCCTTGCGAAGAAAAAGCAGAGGAGCGTTGCCCCGGCCAGCGCAGCAATCGACCAGATCAACCGGCTGCGCAGCTCGATAAGATGGTCGAGCAGCGGCGCGCGCGAGGATTCCATCTCGCCATCTTCGTCAGTAAAGTTTGGCTTTTCGTCGGCCCGCATGTCCTTGCTCATGAGGACGCAGCCTTCTTCCCATCGTCGTCAGGCGTAGACGGCGAATCCGGCGCGGCATCGGCCTCTTCACCGGTTGAGGTCGACTTCTCACTCGAGGCGCTCTCGCCCGACACGGCCGGTGCGGTCTTGTCATCCGGAATGACACCCGGTCCACCTTCCTTGCCCGCTTCGGGCCAGGGGTTTTCCATCATCACGCGGCGATTGATGTCGCTTTCCGCCTTCTTCATGTCGTTGACCGCTTCGGTCAGCGCATTGTCGCGGCGAAAGCTCCGCCTGGCGGGCAATATCATCGAAAGCAGACTGAAACTCGCGCGCCATGGCGCGGCCCTTGGCAACAAACTGGCCAAGCTTGCGCATCATCAACGGCAGATCCTTCGGACCCACGACAATTAACGCAACAATCGCCACGAGCATGAACTCGGTGAGACCAAATTGTGGAAGCATGCTAAGCCGGCCTCACTTGCCTGTCAGCTGGAGGTTTTCGACTTGTCCTTCTCAGGCGTGACGTTCACCATCTTGTCGTCACTGAGGTGGCGCGACTGTTTGGACTTGGAATTGTCCTTGTCCTCGCTGTCTGCCTCCTCGTCGTCGTTCAGCCCCTTGCGGAAGCTGCGGACGCCTTTGGCCATGTCACCCATGATGGATGAAATACGCCCACGTCCGCCAAACAGCAGAAGGGCAACGATCAGCACGATAAGAAGCTGCATCCAGCTAGGGGCCATGGAACGTCTCCAGAAGTTCTTCTGAACAAGTAGCGCCCATCAGGATAAGTCTCAATGGGTAACGATCACACAAAGGCGTGCGATCAATCGTCCTCACCATCCATGAAGTCGGTCATGAAGGCGCCTTCCTCATCATTTGCGTGGTCGTCTGCTTCGCCATCTGACATCGGCATGTCGATATCACCCGGGTCGAAATCAGCCGGGACGACGTCAGAGAGGAGACCGCCTGCCTGCAGCTCGGCGCGCCCGGGCAACATGTCGAGGCTTTCGAGCCCGAAATGCTCCAGGAAGCCATTGGTGGTGCCGTAGGTCACCGGGCGGCCCGGTGTCTGGCGACGTCCTTTTATCTTCACCCATCCTGCTTCCATGAGCTGGTCGATCGTGCCCTTGGAAACGGCCACACCGCGCACAGCTTCGATCTCAGCGCGCGTGACAGGCTGACCGTAGGAAATGATAGCGAGCGTTTCGAGTGCGGCCTGAGACAGCTTCTTCTGCTCCTGGCGCTCTTCAACGAAGAGATAGGCAAGGTCTTCAGCCGTTTGGAAGCGCCACTTGCCAGCCACTTCGACTAGCGTCACACCGCGATGCGCATAGGCCGCCTTGAGCGACATGAGCACCGTTGCGGCATCAATGCCCTGCGGCAACACTTCAGCGACCTGTTCGGCGCTCAGCGGCTCACCGGCGGCAAAGAGGATGGCTTCAGCCCGTCGCAGCGCGTCGGCGATGACATCCGCGCCGCCTTCAGCCTCACGCTTCAGGAGCTCTTCAGAGCGCTTATAGGCAAAGGACAGCTGACGTACCGCGTCGCGGATCTCCTCCGGGGCGTCTTCGAGCTTCTCATTTTCAAAGCGGGGTATTGCGGTCATCCGCCTATCCCTTCCTGTCTGTCCTGGCTACCGCGCAGGTAAAGCGGCTGGAAATGAGCTCCCTGCCGGATTTCAATGTCGCCATCGCGCGCCAGTTCCAGTGCGGCCGCAAAGACGCTCGCTGTGACCGACCGGGGCGGAATGTCGCCTGCGACATCCTTCATGCGCTGGCGAAGTTCATCAAGGCTGGCCCAGCTATCGATCATCTTGCTCAAACTTTTGAGCGAGTCGCGCGCGTGCTCCAGTGGCAGAACATATTGATGCACAACCTTGTGCGGGGCCGCTTCCTCACGGCGCTGACGGATACCGCCAAAGGCCTGCATCAAGTGCCAGAGAGATGTATCGTATTCGGTATGCTTGATAACGCGCGGTTGTTCAGGCGCCCCGCGCAGAAACACTTCCTGCCCTAGCTGCGCGAGATCCATAAGCTCCTCGCCGGCCTCGCGCATCGCCTCAAGCCGCTTCAGGCGGAAGGCAAGCCGCGCCGCCATCTCCTCGCCATCGACCTCATCATTGGCGGCCTTTTCAGGCTTAGGCAGCAGCAGGCGGGACTTCATGAAGGCGAGCCATGCCGCCATCAGGAGATAGTCTGCGGCAAGATCGATCCGCTTTTTACGAGCGTCTTCGATGAAGTCGATATACTGGTTCGCCAGCTCCAGCATCGACACTTTCAGAAGGTCGACCTTCTGGCGGCGTGCCAGATCGAGCAGCAGGTGAAGCGGCCCCTCATATCCATCGATATCAACCGCAAAATAATCCCCGGTCTCGAGGTCATCGCGGTCGATCAGGTCGCTGGATACAAGTTGCGAACTCATACGCTAAACGGTCCCACATTCGGAATGAGCGATTTGAAACGCGCCCATCCTGCTTCGACATCGAACGGCTTTTCGCGCTGAGCGGCCGCTTCAGCCGCATCTGCGCGCTCTAGCCCCTTGCCTGACAGCTCTGGCGCAGCCTCTGCCACCTCACGCATTTCAGCAAGGATCGCGTCTGGCTCACGCAGGAAGCCCGAGCAATGAAGCAGTATATCGCAGCCCGCAGCAATAGACGCGTCAGCGCGCTCGGTGAGCGTTCCGCCAAGAGCCTGCATGCCAAGATCGTCTGTCATAAGGAGACCATCAAACCCGATTCGCTGCCGGATGACCTCATTAATCATGATCGGAGAGACCGTCGCAGCACGTCCTTCATCGAAAAAATCATAGGAAATATGGGACGTCATGGCCATCGGCGCGTGCGCAACGTGCCTGAAAGCGGCAAAATCCGAAGACAGCTCATTGTCGCCCGCTGTGACGCGCGGCAGCTCCAGATGGCTGTCTGCCGTCGAGCGGCCATGGCCCGGAATGTGTTTGATCACCCCCGCAACGCCGCCATCCTCAAGACCTTTTAGCGCAGCTGTCGCGATCGCACCGACCACGTCCGGATCGGTACCGAAGGCCCTATCACCGATGACGTCATGTGCGCCCGGCTGCGGCAGGTCGCACACCGGCGCGCAGTCTGCGTGGATACCCAAGGCGGTCAGCTCAGCGGCCATCAGGCGGTGACCGAGCCAGGTCGCCTCCAGCCCCAGCTCCCTGTCACGGCCATACAGCTCACCATAAAGCTCACCGCGCGGGAAAAGCGGCCATTCAGGCGATTTCAGGCGGGCAACGCGGCCGCCTTCCTGGTCGATGAAGATCAGGATCTCACGGCCAACTGCTTCCCAGATATCATCGACGCAGCGGCGCACCTGGTCGCGCGTCTGGCAGGACCGGCCCATAAGGATCACTCCCCAGGGCTTCTGATCTGCGAAAAGGGCCGATTCCTCCTTTTGAAGAACCGGCCCCGAAATGCTCAATATACAAGCCTTGTTGGTCATGGCGTCTCGCGAGTGATGATACAGTCTCCACCAGCACGTTTATAGGATTCGCAGAATTCGCTTGCATCGCTTCGTGTATCAAAACGCCCTGCCCTGACCCTGAAGAAGATGCCATCTGCGCCAAGATCGGCGCGTTCGACCACTTTCTGGGCACCCGTGAAGACATCCGGATAGCGGCTCAACCCCCGGCTCCACGCCTCGTCAGCGGCTGCCTGCGTGCGAACGGCCGATATCTGGACAAGGAATGGCCCATTGGCGGTGAAGGCAAAGCGGCCATTGCTTCTGGCTGGCTCAACTGGTGGTGCCGGATCAATTGAAGGCTCGCCATGGCGCTCTTCGCTCGCGGCCGGCACTGGCTGTTCCAGCGGTGGCAGGTCATCAGCCTGCACCTCTGCCGGGGCTGCGCCCTGCGATGAGCTTGAACCAGACCCACCCCGAAGATCCATTGGCGGGCCTGCCAGCATTGCAAGTTCGCGCTCGCCAGCGACAGGTTGAGGTTCTGGCGGGCGGGTCGACCCATCCATATTGTCGTACAGCCTGCGATCGAGGTCCTCGATCTGGATGCCGCCGCGGTCTTCTGGCACCGACTTGAACGGCTCCGCGTCCGCCATGACCATTGGCAGCTCGCCGTCTTCTTCTCGAAGCCCCTGACGATAGGTGTTCCAGACGACAGCTGCGAAGACGATGAGGACACCGATTGCCAAAGCAAGGATCAGTGGTCCGCGCGCAGACTCATCGTCGCGGATCTCGAAGCCGCGATATTCATCCTCATAGGACGCGTAGTCGTATCTGTTGCTGCCGTGGCTCATCGCACGCCTGCCCCTTCGTCGCCTCTGATTATTGGTTAAGAAATTGCCGGTGCTTTGTTAACGATCCTTGAATCAGCGTGCCCTTTGCCCTGTCGGCCGCTCAGACAATGCCTTCAATGCTGAAAACCTTGCGGTGCAGGTCGATGGCATAATTGTCGGTCATTCCGGCGATATAGTCGCAGACCAGCCTTGCCCGGCGCGCCTCTGGCGCCTGCTCGGCGTCCTGCCGCAGCGGCGGCGGAAGGATATCCGGCTCGGCAAGGAAGAGCTCAAACAGCTCTTTCAGCACTCGTTTGGCCTGGCTGCGCATCCGGTTGACCTTGTAATGCTTGTACATCCGCTCAAACAGGAAGGCCCGGAGCGCCCTTTGCTGCGCGTCGAAATCCTCTGAGAACGCCACTAGAGGCTCTGGCAGCGCCCTGACTTCGGCAGCAGATTGGGGATTGTACTTCGCCACGCGCGCGCTGGTCTCGGTCACAAGGTCATCGACCCAGAGACCAATCAGGCGGCGGACGGCTTCATAGACCGTGCGCTGCGTGTCGAGCACCGGATGCTCAATCCGTACAGAGCGGAAGACATCGCCAACCATTGGCAGGTGCAACATGTCATCGATGCTAAAGAGGCCAGCAGCGATGCCGTCATCAATGTCGTGATTATTGTAGGCGATATCGTCTGCAAGCGCCGCAATCTGCGCTTCTGGGCCTGCGAACTGGTCAAGCTCTAGCCGCTCCAGCTGCGGGAAGTCGCGGAAAGCGGCCGGCAGCGCTGAAACAGGCGTGCCGTCGGTAATCAGCGGGCCGTTGTGTTTAACGAGACCCTCAAGCATCTCCCAGGTCAGGTTGAGGCCGTCAAAGTTCGGATAGCGCTGTTCCAGTCGGGTCACGACGCGCAAGGTCTGCGCATTGTGATCGAAGCCTTCATAGGCTTCCATACAGGCGTCGAGCTGGTCTTCACCGGCATGGCCAAAGGGCGGATGACCTAGATCATGGGCCAGCGCCATCGCCTCTGCGAGGTCTTCATCGACGCCAAGCCTGCGCGCAACGGAGCGCGCGATCTGCGCAACTTCCAATGAATGGGTAAGCCGCGTGCGGTAGTGATCGCCCTCATGGGCCACGAAAACCTGCGTTTTCTGCTTCAGGCGGCGAAATCCCGACGAATGGATGATGCGGTCGCGGTCGCGCTGAAACGGCGTACGTGTGGCCGATTCAGCCTCTTCGTGGAAACGCCCACGAGAGGTTTCCCACAGTGTCGCAAACACCGCTCTCTTTTCTGGAAGCGCAGGTTTACCTATCTTGTGACTCATGACCGACGTCACCCTTTCAGAGAATGCTGCCCGGCGCATTAATGCGATTCTGGCGAAACAGTCCGGCAAGGACTACCTTCGTGTGTCAGTCGAAGGTGGTGGCTGCTCGGGCTTTTCCTACAAATTCGACCTTGAGGACACGAAGAATGACGATGATATCGTCGTCGAGCGTGACGGCGCGCGTGTCCTCGTCGATGAGATGAGCATGGAATTCATGCGCGGCTCCGAAATCGACTTTTCGAACGAGCTGATCGGCGCCGCCTTCAAGATCAATAACCCCAATGCAACAGCCGCATGCGGCTGCGGGACGAGCTTTTCTCTCTAATCCGCTAACTGGCATTTCCTGCATTTTTTGGAACACGCCCCGCGTGTGAGGGTTTCTTCTGCCACACCAAGCTTTGGGCAATAAGGCTCAGAGTGAACGCAAGTTCAGGAGGCAGAACGCCATGAAACTCTCAAAGACTCTTCTTCGCAATTCTACGCTCGCAGCAGGCGCAGCGGTGCTTTTCGCAGGTGCGCCCGCCTTCGCCGACCACCACAAGGAAGGCGGCGAAAAGGCCTATAAATTTGAAAACGTGCAGGACGCAAAGCAAACGCTCGACAATTGCCGCGCCGTAGCAGAGACCTGTGCCGCAGACATTGACGCCGCAGCTGGCGTGCTCGTCTTCCCGGAAGTCTGGAAAGCTGACCTGATCGTTGGCGGCGCAGGCGGTGAAGGCGTGCTCTTCATCGACGGTGAGCCAACCGGCCAATATTATATCGGCAAGGCATCTGTCGGCCTTCAGGCCGGCGTCGACCAGTCAGAGATGGTCTATGTCTTCCGTGAGCAGGACGCTCTTGATGAGCTGATGGACGGCGACGAATGGGAAGTCGGTGCTGCAGCTGGCGCGACCGTTGTCGACGCTGACGCGAATGCCATGACTGCGACGGGCGACCCGCGCATCTACATCATTAACGCTGAAGGCCTGAATGCAGAGCTTAGCGTCAACGCGCTACGCATCTGGCATGACGATGAGCCGGAAGCCGAAGACGATGATGACATGATGGACCATGACGATATGGACCATGACGATATGGACCATGATGACGACGACATGATGGAAATGGACGACAGCTACTAGTCTGTGGCCCAATTTCACTGATCAGAAGGCGCTCCATGGGGGCGCCTTCTTTTTTGTGTTCATGACCGGCATGGTGACGTAGCTTCACATCATGACTGATGCAGAACAGCAGGCGCCGAACAGTGCCACGATGACGGACGAATTGCGCGCGCAGTATGCCGCGCACCAAGAGCCGCCACGGAAGCGGGATCTCTTGGTTTTCATCTGCGGCCTTGTCTGTGTCCCCCTGCTTGGTTGGCTGGAGCCGAGGCAGATCGCAGGTGGTTGGCTGTTGATAGGGCTACTGCTTCCCCCTTTGATCGCATTGATCGTTGTCATGATGATCGATTTCGCAAGATACGGGAACTGGCTGGACATTTGCCAGGTTGCGTCCATGTCCGCGCTTTGCGCAGGCCTTCTCTTTGACACCTCGCTTTGGCTCGTCCTGGCTCTAGCACTCATCGGGATCGCCATCCCGACCACCATTTTGATGCTTCGCTATCTGTTTCTTCCGCGCCTCTAAAGCTCAGGCTCTTCCCTTCCCTAACGTCGCTGTCCTAGACCGCTTCTCTCAAGCAAGGAGACCCGACCCATGGATGTCAGCCAGGCCGTAAATCAGCGCATCTCGACGCGCGCATTTCTCGACAAGCAGATCACCGCCGATGAGGTGCGTGACTGGCTGGCGACAGCGCAGCGGGCGCCGTCTGGTGGTAACCTTCAGCCTTGGCGGGTGATCGCGGTGACCGGCGCTGAAAAGCAGGCCGTCATTGATCTTGCGCAGAAAAAGCTCGCCGAAGACCCGCGCGGGGAGCGGACAGACCGGCCGATCTATCCCAAGGACCTCTGGGAGCCGCATGAAGCGCGGCGCCGCAGAGTCGGCGAGATGATGTATGAGAAGCTTGATATCCCGCGTGAAGACAAGGCCGGGCGAATTCAATGGTTCTCGCGTAATTTCCGTTTCTTCGATGCGCCGCTGGCTGTCTTCTTCGTGATTGATGAGCGTATGGGCCATGGCCAGTGGGCACATACCGGCATGTTCATGCAAACGCTGGCCCTGCTCGCCGAAGAGCGCGGCTGGGGCAGCTGTTTTCAGGAGTGCTGGGGCATCCTTCGCCCATCGCTGAAAGAGCATTTCAGCCTTGGAGAGACTGAGATGCTCTATTGCGGCATGGCCGTCGGCTATCCGGACCCGGACCATCCGGTGAATCAGCTTCGCGCCGAGCGGGCCGAGGTCCACGAGTTTGCCGAACTCAAAGGCTTCTAAGTGACGTTTAAAAATTTAAAAAAGATATAGTTTTTAAGGCTCTGGACAGAATGTCGCACCCTGTGCGATGTTCATGGCCCGCGGTAACTTACGTTTACCTTTGCACCTGAAACGGCCATTGCAGAATTTGCCCGTCGGGCTCGGCCAACCTTCGGTGTTGTCGCAAATTTTACTGCAAATTCCCGTCTGGACGTAGAATTTCCGGAAAGCGGCGCTTGTGCATTCCACCTCATCGCTCAAGGGGGGAACCATGAAGGGCATCGTATTCACTGAATTTCTCGATCACGTCGAAGCTGAACTCGGCGTTATCCAGACACAACGCATCATCGATACTTGCGAGTTGGAGTCTGAGGGCGCGTATACATCAGTTGGCACTTACCCTTGCGCTGAGATGGGCAAGCTTATCGGCGCTGTCTCCAGTACCACAGGGCGTTGCCCGGCAACGCTGTTGAAAGCGTTCGGTCATCATCTGGCCGGGTCATTCAAGCAGGGCTATCCTGCCTATTTCGAAGTCGATGACTTCTTCGATTTCGTAGAGTCCATAGATTCCCACATTCATGTGGAAGTCCAGAAGCTCTACGCGGATGCGGAGCTCCCGGAGTTTCACATCATCATGCGGACGGACGACACGCTGGTCGTCGATTACATCTCATCACGGGCCCTTGAGCATCTGGCGTACGGTCTTCTGGAGGCTTCGGCTCAAGCCTTCGGAGAGACCATCGCCATTGCCATGGCGCCGAGAGGTGACGGTGCCAGTCGTGTTGTCCGTTTCCAGCTTGAGCGGAGGCAACAATGACCTACACGCTCTCCGATCAGGAAGTCGCAATGCTCGAGAGGCGTGCGATCCGCGAACGCCAGTCTCGAAAAGCCGCCGAAAAGATCCTTGAACAGAAGTCGCTGGAGCTATTTGCGGCGAACACTGAGCTGAAGCAGGCGAAGGAACGCCTGAGGGCCCAGATCGAGGCGCTTCAAGTTGAACGCGATCGCGTCCTGGAAGCCTCGCGGACCGACCACCTGACCAGCCTCGCAAACCGAACAGCCTTTTTCGCGCGCCTCGAAGCGGCGCTCTTGCGCCCTCGCCCGCAGCAGACGTCGCTGAAGTTGCTTCTCGTCGATCTGCGTCGCTTCAAACTGATCAATGCGCGCGTCGGCCAATATGGAGGTGACCTCGTCCTGAAAGCCGTCGCGGCGCGGCTACAACAGATCGCCGACGAGGCAAGAGGGTTTGCCGCTCGCTTCGGCGGCAATGAATTCGCGCTCTGTCTCGAGCTGCCTTCTGGGCAGGCCTTCTGCTACGCCCAGCACCTGCAGGAAGTCCTGCATGAGCCGATCGAGGTTCTGAACCGGCAGATAACACTAGAGGTCGCGATCGGGGCAGCGGGTACAAATGTAGCTGGCTCGGACATTGAAGGCCTTCGCCGCGCTGCCGATTTCGCGATGCAGAAGGCACGCGCCCTGCCCGTGGGCGGTGTCTGCGTTTATGATGGCCCACTGAAAGCCGAAGCCAGCCGTCGCAATGATCTTGAAGTGCTGCTTCGCGAAGCCATCAAGAAAAACGAGATCGAACCCTGGTTCCAGCCAATCATCGACCCACGCGACCCGTCGAAGCTCTCATTCGAGGTTCTGGCGAGATGGCTGGGGCCAGACGGCTTTGTCGCGCCAATGGAGTTTATTCCGCTCGCGGAAGAGCTGGGCCTTCGTCGCCGCCTGGACCGATATCTGCTTCAGCGCGCCTGCGAACTCGCCAAACCATGGATAGATGAAGGCTGGCTGAGCGACATCTCCGTGAACGTGTCGCCGTCCGATCTCATGTCGCCGGATTTTGTGAGAACACTTTCTGAAGTCCTTGAGCAAATTGACTTTCCTCGAGAGCGTCTTGTCATTGAGGTGACAGAGTCAGTCTTCATAGAGGACCTCGCCTTTGCGAGAGTTCAGCTCGACGCGTTGCACGCGCTTGGCCTCAAAGTGGCACTTGATGACTTTGGCACGGGCTATTCGAACCTGCGCTCTCTCGTCGGGCTGCCGTTGTCAAAGATCAAGCTCGATCGCTCGCTGATCTCTGACCTCGATATCAACGACAGCGTCGCCATGCTGATCAGCACGATCACGCAATGGGCCCGGGCCATCAATCTAACCATCGTTGCCGAAGGTGTAGAGACGGAGAACCAGCTGACGGTTCTCAAGGCACTCGGTTGCACCAACTTACAGGGCTATCTGTTCGGCAAGGCGCAATGCGCGAACGATATTGAAGTCGCTTACCAGCCGAAGAAGATTGCCGTCTGAACGTGTACGCCTCCGGACGAGGTCAGACGGCGATACTTTCCGGCCGGACGGTTGCACCGTTTGCCTGAAATTCATGGTGCGCTGACAGTGTAGTGGCGGTGTTTCTAGACGGTGTCTGACTTCGGCGCAGGGTCCATCGCGCCGTCAGCACGCTTGACGCTTCCAATGTTTCGACTTAGCTATATATCGATGAACGATAAGTATGACTTCCAGCCGGGCGATGTTGTCTCTGTGCGCTTTGGCGGCGTTCTCCGACATTATGGCATCGTTGGCTGGGATGGCCGGATCATTTCGAACACGCGCCGGCATCATGGGGTCGTCACGCAGTCCATTGAAGACTTCGCGGATGGCCGCGAGATCAGGAATCATGGCCGCAGCGCTGCAGCCTGCGACTTCACAGCAATCGATCGCGCCAGCCGTCGAATCGGGCATGACTACCACCTGACCGGCTCCAACTGTGTCCACTTCGTGCGCGGCGCGCATGGCCGCAAACCGACCGCGACGCAAATCGCACGCGGCACGTTTGAAGCCTTTCGAGACATGCTGGGACCAAAGCGCCCGCGCTGGTAGGCCTATTCAGCGACCGGCGCGCTGGCCCAGTCGATGGCCTCTTTCAAACGGCTTGCCGGGAGTGTCGCTGGCCGTTCGCCATGATTGACGTATTGCCGCCAGTCCGAATGCGGCTCCAGCTGAAAATGGAAGGTCAGCGGAGTCGCGTCCGGAAGGGCGAGGACAGAGGCTGCCGCATCGGCGTCAAGAGTGAAGCGCGTTTCTGTTATGAATCCATTGTCACTGGATTGCGCAGCTCTTGAGAGCAAAAAGCTTTCCTCGCTACCCTCGACACGGATTTCAAAACCTTCGACGGCGCCAGACAAGAGGGCTGCCAAGGTGCCGTCAGTGAGAGCGTAGAGCGCGCCATCGCCATTCGGGGCCTTGCCCCTTTCCAGCGTAACACCTGCCAGGCGCCCTGTGCCTTCGCCCCCTGTGCGGTAGGCCAGAACAGCAAACTCCGAGAACCCTTCAAACGAAAAGAAATTAAAGCTCGTCCACGGTCCGTAGATTGAAAGCGAAGTTGGCTGGCCGCCGGGCGTCTGTGGCTGAAGCTGCTGACGATTGTTCCACCAGTAGGCAGGCTCAAGGTCCGTCGCATAGCCGTAAGCATCGCACTGCGCCGCCATGGCGGGCGACATGGTCGCAACGAGACCGTCCAGCTGCTCACGCTCATCTCCCTGATAGCGCGCCAGAACTTCAGCGCGCAGGGCATCCATCGCGGCGCGCTTGATGACTGCGCCGTCCCTACCGACCGCACACTCGGTAATATGAGAAGGCATTGCGCCAGCTGCTGCCAGCAAGGCGTCACCATAAAGCCTCGCCCCATCAACGAACTGCCACTTGTCGGCGTGCTCGGACCTTGAAAGGCAGCCTTTCCAGGCCTCATTTGCAATCGCACTGATCCGGTCCTGCTCCGTCGTAACAGTGTCAGCGTCAAAGGCGCTTACTAGCGCGCTGCGCACGACAGACTTTAGATGCTCAACAGCGTCGCGCTGCGCTCCGTCAAAGACCTGGCACTGGTCGTCGACGGCAAGGCCGTAAGTCGTTGTCCGAAGCACGGATAGCTGGCCATCAACTTGTTGCTGCCTGGCGTCCTGAGCGCTAGCGGTCTGCACGGTGAAAACTGCGCATGCCGATGCCAGCGCGGCAGTAAAACAGATATTCGGTGTCAATGCCTTGTCCCGGAGTAGTGAATGCGTCCCGGGTGTGTTTAGAGCCCGATTGCAACCACCGGGCAAGGCTCATTCCTGCAATGGAGGCTGCAGGTCAGCCCTTCCAGCCGCGCGGCGGTGCCCCGTGCTTGCCGGTGCTTTCCCATTGCGCCTCTTCGGCCTTGTTCGAAAGCTGCAGGTTGAACAGCACGCCCTTGAACAGGGGCAGCAGCGCCAGCGCCGTGCCGACCATGGCACCCAGCAATACAACAAAGCCGAGAATCTTCAGCCACAGCGCCATCTCCAGCATTGGGAGAATGAAATAGAATGGCGCGAAGACGATCATCACCAGAAAACCGACGAAAAAAGCCGGGCCGTCGGCCGTGTCGGCCGAGCGGAAGTCCTGCCCGCAGGCCGCGCATTCATCGCGGAAGACGAGATAGCGACTGAAGAGCTTGCCTTCACCGCAAGTCGGGCAGCGGCGCTTGAGGCCGCGCAGGATGGGCTGACTTATCATAATATGAGTATGGGCCCTGCCCGCCCGCGCCGATAGTGCGGCGCGAGCGCGCATCAGGCATGCGGCCTAGTGGACGGCGTCGCCCGCCTTTCTGCGCTTGCGGGCGATGAGGTTCAGCACCTCGACAAAAACCGAGAAGGCCATCGCGGCATAGATATAGCCCTTTGGCACATGAACGCCGAAGCCATCCGCGATCAGCACCATGCCAATCATCAGCAGGAAGGCGAGCGCGAGCATCACGACGGTCGGGTTCTTGTTGATGAAGCGTGCCAGCGGCCCAGCGGCGAGGAGCATGACAAGCACGGCAATAACAACTGCAATCACCATGATCGGCACCTGATCGGTCATGCCGACGGCGGTCAGGATCGAGTCGATCGAGAAGACCATGTCGAGCAGGATAATCTGAACCAGAACGCTGGCGAAGCCGATGCTGGCGCGCTTGTCGCCGAACACCGTGTCGCTCGGCTCCGGGTCGATATGGTGGTGGATCTCTGTCGTCGCTTTCCAGACGAGGAAGAGGCCGCCGGCAACAAGTATGATGTCGCGCCAAGAGAAGGCGGTTTCGAAAGTCACCTCGCCGTGATCACCCGGAGGGCCGGAAATGCCGAGGTCGAAGACTGTCGCTGTCAGCCCCACGATCCAGGCGATCGTTGCCAGCAGCGCCAGACGCAGTATGAGCGCGAGGCCTATACCGATCCGCCGCGCGGCGGGCCGCTGCTTTTCGGGAAGCTTGTTTGTGAGGATCGAGATGAAGACGAGATTGTCGATACCGAGAACGATTTCGAGAACAATCAGGGTGGCGAGCGCCGCCCATGCCTCTGGCGTTGCAAACACTGCAAGATAATCAGCCAACTCTTTCCCCCTGCTTTGTCGGTCGGGGTATTAATGGCTTCAGCGGGCGCCGGGTTCCAGCCCCTTCTTGTCCGGGCTATTTTTGACAAGGCGAATTCGCCGCTGGTCACCTCTTGGCTACCGCAGCGGCAGCGAACTAGCTTGCAGGGCAAACAGGGCCGATTCAGGCATGAGGGAGAGATACGAGATGGAATACGAGCAGGTTGTACGCGAGCGCCGCAGCATCAGGGGCTTCCAGAAAAAGCCGGTACCGAAAGCGCTGGTTCGCGAGGTTCTCGAGATCGCGATGCGCGCGCCAACGTCGCTGAATACCCAGCCTTGGAATTTCTATGTCGTCGCCGGCGAGGTGCTGGACAAGATCCGCAAGGGCAATGTGGAGCGCAATGTAGCGGGCGTCCCCGACAGCCGTGAGTTCCGCATGGGCCCCGGCTATGAAGGCGCCCACCGCGAGCGCCAGATCGAGATCGCGAAACAGCTTTTCGCCGTCATGGGCATTGAGCGTCACGACAAGGAAGCGCGCATGGACTGGGTGCTGCGCGGCTTTCGCCAGTTCGATGCGCCCGTCTCCATCGTGGTGACCTATGACAAGTCAATTCAGGGCAGCGACATCGCGCCTTTCGATTGCGGCGGCGTGGTGAACTGTATCGTCAACACGGCCTGGTCGAAGGGGCTGGGCTGCGTCATCAATAGCCAGGGCATCATGCAGAGCCCCGTGGTGCGCGAGCACGCGAAAATCCCGGACGATCAGGTGATCCAGACCTGTATCGCCATGGGCTGGCCGGATGATGAGTTCCCGGCGAACTCTGTCGTGTCCAACCGCAAATCCGTCGACGAAGCGGCGACCTTCCTCGGTTTCGAGGACTAGGCCAGCGGGCAAGCGAGTTGCCTTCGCGTCACCTCTCGAACAATCGTCAGAACTGGCGTTAGATAGCTTCCAGGGATGGAAACCAGGAAGGCTACACGCTCATGGATGGCGGGGCCGCACAGACCGAAACCGGCATGAAGTCCGGTACCTCAAGGCGTTGGCCATGGCTGACAGCACGGCGCATAAGGCTGGCCGTGATTCTGGCGGTCATCGCGCTCGCTGCCATCTTCCTGTTCCGGTTTCTGAGTGAACGTGCAGGCTATGTGGCAACTGCCGATGCGCGCATCGCGTCCGACATGGTGGCAGTCTCGACTGACATTTCCGGACGCATCACGACGCTGGCTGTCAGCAAGGGCGACCGCGTTGCGGCAGGCGACGTCATTTTCGAGATCGACCGGCGCGAGGCAGAGCTGACGCTCGCCCAATACCAGGCTGAAGCAGACCGCCTGCGCGCAGAAATCCAGCGCGAGGAAATGCGCGCCAATCTGTCTACGTCCAAGGCGGGCAGTGAAGTCGCCGCGCGCCGGGCGGGTACATTGTCAGCCAGCGCATCGGTCGCCGCTGCGATGTCTGACTTCGAGACAGCGCAGTCCGACTTTGCGCGCACGGAAGACCTGTTTGCCCGCGGGCGCGTGACGCAGGCCGCGCTGGACCGCGCGCAGAATGAACTCGACACGGCGCAGCAGGCCGTGAGGCGCGCCAAAGCCGATGCCGACCGGGCCCTTGCTGAACAGCGCACGGCCAGCATTGCAGGCGAGGAAGTTGCCCTGATCGAGTACGACCTGTCGGTCCTTCGCGCCGCCCTGCGCCAGGCGGAGGCACGGGTGGAGGCGCAAGAAGTCGTCGTTGACCAGCACACCATCCGCAGCCCCATCGACGGCGTGGTGGATGAGCTTTTCTATGATGTCGGCGAGCATTCCCTGCGCGGCTTCCGCATGGCGCTCGTGCATGACCCCGGTGCGGCATGGGTGTCGGCCAATATCAAGGAAACCGAGATCCGGCACGTTCAACCCGGTGCGCCGGTAATCGTGAAGATCGACAGCTATCCGGGCCGTGAGTTTGAAGGCCGCGTGACAGCGATCAATGATTCGACACTGGCCGAAGCCGCCTTGATGCCGAACCCGAACGCCAATGGTGTCTTCACCAAGATCACCCAACGCATTTCGGTGCGTATTGACCTCGAGGCAGGCGGCCTGCCGCTTCGGCCCGGCACCATGGCGACAGTACAGATCGAGAAGACACAAGCCGGGGAT